>SKEY01002603.1_pt1 | contig 18368 bp, 17 predicted proteins | sample 4843871 | NCBI WGS metagenome assembly SKEY01 (sample SAMN11008797, study PRJNA524170) | human gut metagenome | biome: Human fecal sample; material: Feces; isolation source: fecal sample from pouch patient p36 | host: Homo sapiens | place: Israel: Tel-Aviv | collected 2016-12-04 | reverse complement strand
GTCTTCACGCTTCCAATGTGTGCGGAACCATCATGCCGGTGCAGGAGATTGGAAACTTCTGTCAGGAACACAGGCTTTTATTTATCCTCGATACCGCCCAGACGGCCGGAACCATCGACATTGATATGGAAAAACTTCATCTGGATGCACTGGCATTTACCGGACACAAAGGGCTTCGGGGACCACAGGGAATCGGAGGCTTCCTGATCCGCAATAAGCTGGCAGCTCAGATCGAACCACTGCTCAGCGGCGGAACCGGAAGTGCTTCCCATTCTGAAGAAGTACCGGCTTTTCTTCCGGACCGATTCGAGCCCGGAACTCCGAATATCCCCGGAATCCTCGGACTGCATGCTGCACTCAGTGATCTGGAAAAAGCTTCCGGAAATCCCGAAAATTCTTATCAGGTTTCCATGGAATCCATCTTTGCGCATGAAATGATGCTGACCCGATACTTTATCGAACACATCCTGGAACTGGATCCTGATGGAAAGTTTATAAAGGTGATCGGTAAAAAAAATACAGATAACCGCTGCGCCGTCGTCTCTGTCCAGACACCTCAGATGGATATGGCACAGGCAGCCTATGAGCTGGATGACCAGTATGGCATCATGACCAGAGTCGGACTTCACTGTGCCCCGAATGCACACAGAACTCTCGGAACTTATCCGGAAGGCACCTTACGATTCTCGTTCGGTCCGGAAACAACCAGTCAGGAGCTGGATACTGCCCTTCATGCTCTCGCAGCATTAACCGGGTTAAAGTCATAACATCCCGGTATTCAGAATCCAGCAGCAATATTTATATACCAAATATTTTGCAAAAAAATAACACTAACTTGAACCATTTGTCATAAAACAAAAACTCTGCTTATTATCCCTAGCAGAGTTTTTTTTGTTCAATAAGATAATGGGTCAAAATCATCTAATGATGCACTGATTTCTTCTTGTTCAATCCCAATGTATCGCAAGGTGACTGATTGCGAACTATGGTTCAATATCTTCATTAGCATGGTCAAATCTTTGTTTCTCAGATAATAATGATATGCAAAAGTTTTCCTTAACGTGTGTGTGCCTATATAGTCCATTTCCAGAGCTTTTGCAGTCTTTTGTAGTATCTTATAGTATTGATGACTACTCAGTCGCTTAGAATGGTCTCGTGGGCTATAAAATAGCCATTCGGATTCTCCGTCATGAATATCAGCCAAATATGTAATAATATTATTTGTCAATTTTTTGAGATTCAATTGTCTTACTTTTTTTGTTTTGATTTCAACAATTTCAGTTTCTATTTTATTTCTTACATCTGTAACCTTTAGATTTAATATATCTGATATCCTTAATCCTGTCGTAATACCAATTTTGAATATCAGTAAATCCCTTTGACCATTTTTAGATTGATATAATTCTGTTGCAAATTGATTCAAAATATTCTTATCTTTAATTGGTTTGACATTAATAATCTTTTGTGACATTTTCCTCCCTCCATTTTTAAGAATTTATGGATAGTTTTATAGGTATTTAATATAAGACTATCCATACGTTCAAATAAGCAATTAGAAATGCTGTTCTAATAGCAATATGAATGGATACTAATTTCAAAAGTATCCCTTTTAAGGACCTTTATAGCATCATAATTTGGAGGTTGCAAATTTGTAGAACAAAAATAAATCCCTTATGCTAAAAAGCACAAGGGATAAAAAATCTTTTACACTTCATTCGTGTAAGGGTCCCATCAAAATTAAATTGATGCACCGAAAAATAGTATTATTTGTATACGGTTAATTCTTATTTACAAATTAATTGTATTTTCTAAATTCTTTTTTGTCAAGCCACTTATAAACCTTGACTTCTTCTATTAATTAATAATTTTCCCCATATTAACTATCTCTTTAGAAAGAATAAAACAAACAAAGGTTTCTATAAAATCCATCATAAAAGCGCATTTATTTCTATACTTAAATGTGAATAAATTATCAATCTACGGTTTAGTCAGAACTCTTTATCCTATGCCATAAAAAGGAGATCTTTTATGATATAAATTAAACAATACAAAAAGCAGATAACACAATCAATTACATGTTTGATTACTATGTAGGCACTAGTCCTATAACTAGTAAGAAAATTAGAACCGAGTATAAAAAGAAGACTAGTAAAGACCTAACATTTATTACTATTCATAGTTTTAGGCATACGTATGTAAGCCTACTTTAGTTATCAGAAAGAAATCTAAAAAAAGTACAGGAATATTTCATTCTAATGTGAAAACTACACTAAATGGATACACGCATTTAAATGATAAGTACAGTGATCAAACCGCTGATAAGCTAATGGAGTTTATGAGTTTAGATTAAATTTTAAATAACAAAAAAACCCACTAATTAAAGTGGGCTTGTGGGTATTGAATACCCTTTATTTAGCTAAAGCATCTTTAGCTTGGTCAGCTAATGCAGTAAATGCTGTTGCATCGTTTACAGCCAAGTCAGCTAACATTTTGCGGTTGATGTCGATTTCAGCTAATTTCAAGCCGTGCATCAATTTTGAGTAGCTTAAGCCATTCATACGAGCCGCTGCGTTGATACGAGCAATCCACAATTTGCGGAAGTCGCGTTTCTTTTGACGACGATCGCGGTATGCGTAGTTGTATGAATTCATTACTTGTTCTTTTGCTGTTTTAAATAAAGTGTGTTTAGAACCGTAGTAACCTTTTGCTAATTTTAGCACTTTTTTACGACGTTTACGAGTTACTGTTCCACCTTTAACACGTGCCATGTATAATTCCTCCTAATATGAAAATCGATAGTTGTTTGAATTTGTAAAGCCTGGGACGCAATTATTTCATGCGTGCTAATTGTTGACGGATACGTTTGTAATCGCCAGCTGAAACCATAGAAGCTTTACGCAATTGACGACGTTGTTTTTTTGTTTTACCGTGGAAACGGTGGCTAGTAAATGCACGGAAGCGTTTCAATCCGCCGCCGCCAGTACGTTTTACGCGTTTTGCTAATCCGCGGTGTGTTTTTTGTTTTGGCATAACTAATTTCCTCCTCAAAATCTTTCGTTATCTGACTTTAAACTGAAACTCAGTGAGTCATTATTTATCATTTTTTGGCGATAATACTAAGAACATGCTGCGTCCATCCATTTTTGGTTTTTGTTCAACGGATGCTAAATCAGCTGTTTCTTCAGCCAAACGATCCAACACTTTCTGACCAATCTCTTTATGGGTAATGGCACGGCCTTTGAAACGGATCGAAGCTTTTACTTTGTCCCCTTTTTCAAGGAATTTACGTGCATTACGCAACTTTGTGTTGAAATCATTGACGTCGATCGTTGGACTTAAACGAACCTCTTTAATGTTGATTACTTTTTGTTTTTTACGAGCTTCACGGTCTTTCTTCTGTTGCTCAAAACGATATTTTCCGTAATCCATAATTCTTGCTACCGGTGGTTTCGCATTTGGTGCCACCAATACCACATCAAGGTTTGCTCGTTCTGCAATTTGCAATGCTTCAGCTTTACTCTTTACACCAAGTTGTTCGCCGTTTTGATCAATCAAACGCAATTCACGTGCACGAATGCCGTCGTTTACCATCATATCCTTTGCTATGGTCATTCACCTCCGAGTTTTTTGAGAGAAAGAAAAGCTTGTCGATTCGAAATCAGACAATAAAAAAAACGAGTTCTTCACGAACCCGCACGTACTCCATACACAAAATGTAGGAATCCTATTCTGCCCAGCGATACAGTCACTCAGGCGAGAAGCGGGTGCTTCTGCTTTAATTTCTCAACTTTTATAGTATACTGCTTTTTTTAGTTCTTGTCAATGATTTTCATGATTATTTCAAAAAAGAGCGCTTAACAAAAGTGACCAGCCACCTGAAGTTTCGGCTTGGTTCCAAAGAAGCTACTTCTAATCGTTTATTTGAAAAAAGAAGCTGCGACAAGATTTTTGTCACAGCTCCCTCAGCTATTTATTATTCAGCTTTCAATGCAGCCATTGTGATGTAGTTGTATGGTTGATTGAAGTGTGGTAAGAAGAAGATATCAAGTAATTTCATCTTGTCGATGGTTACACCTTCTTCAATTGCTAATGAGAACATGTGAATTCCCATAGCGATTTCTGAAGTACGTGATGCCATTTGGGCACCAATCACCCGACGTGATTCTTCTTCGTAAACAATCCGGATTTTCACGGTATCGTTTTCTTTCATGAATCCAGGTTTTTGCGTATCTTCATAATCTGAATACTTCACTTTCACACCGTTACGTTCTGCTGCTTCTACGGAAAGACCGGTAGAAACCATGTTGTAACCAAAGATTGAGATTCCGTTTGATCCTTGGACCCCAGTTGATTCCAATGATGTACCGCCAATGTTATGGCCAGCTACGATCCCTGAGCGAACGGCATTTGTTGCTAAAGCGATGTAGGTCGTTTGTTGCAATGCATTTGAATAAACCGTTGCACAGTCTCCAACCGCAAAAACATCTGGGTCACTTGTTTGTTGGTGACGGTCTACCAAGTAGGCACCATTCGTAAATAGTTCCAAGTGCTCTTTGCCTAATGTATTGTTTGGCAAGAAGCCGATCGCATTGATCACAAGATCCACTGGATATTCTCCATTATCCGTTACCACTGCTTCTACTTTGTCGGTTCCTTTGTATTCTCGAGCTAATTCACCAAAGTGCAATTCGATCCCATGCTCTGCTAAGTTTTGATCCATGTCATCCGTGAACCATTTGTCATAGTAGTTTGGTAATGCACGGTTAGCGGCATCAAATAAAAGAACGTTTTTACCACGACGTTTTGCAGCTTCTGCAATTTCCACTCCAATATAGCCGGCCCCGATGACAGCAACATTTTTTACTTCTTCAGCTGCTAGTTCTTTATCCACAGATTGGCCATCTTGGAATCTCTTCAAGAAATGAATATTGGCTAAATCACGACCAGGTACTTTTGGCGAAATTGGTACTGAACCTGTTGCTAAAACAAGTTTGTCATATGTTTCTACCACTTCTTCACCATCTTTTGTTACTGCATGAACCGTTTTTTTCTCAAAATCAATATGGTCAACAGTTGTTTCCATATAGATTTTTGCTCCCTTTGCCTCAAAATCTTCCCGTTTTGTATAGAATAAGCCTTCATACGAATCGATTTGACGTCCAACCCATAATGCAGTCCCACAACCAAGGTAACTGAGGTTTGTATTCCGATCGATCATTACAACTTCTTGATCTTGGTAATTGTCTAATAAGGTATTTGCTGCGGCAATCCCTGCGTGGTTCGCACCAATAATCACTGTTTTTGTCATGGAAAAATTTCCCCCTTTTGTTTATGGTTTCATTATAGCTACATTGTGAATTTAAAAACTATCAAGATTTTCGCAAACCGTTAAAAAAATGACAGTTTTTACTGGTTATTGCCGAATTATCCTTGAATTATGCTTCTGAAATGAAGATTTTTCTTAAAACAATTCATAACCTTGTGAATATAAGCGTATTTATTTTTTCATAAAACCTTGCTATTTCAGCAGCTAAAGTTAGCCTATTGAATTAAATTCACAATCTATCCATCAAACATCTTTGCACTGCAAAAGGCATCGCTCAAAACATGGTATACTATTAAAAAAACAAAATTTTGAGGTGCAAAATGAAAAAAAAGCAGCCGGATCCTCTTTTACCGATTATTGAATACTCAGAAACAAAAGATTTTTATCTTGAAGATGAAGAAATTTTTGAACAAGCTTTTTTTACAGAAACTGATGCTAGTTATGACGCTTGTACGGGTCTCATTTTAAAACAGTGCCACTTGAAAAAGGTCACCATGCAAAAGACAAGACTAGAGCATTGGGAATGCCAAAATGTTTTCTTTGAAAACTGCGACTTTTCCAACATGGAATGTTTGGGCGCTAGCTTTCATCAAGTACACTTCAAAAACTGCAAGCTGACCGGTACAAATTTTGCAGAAAGTTATTTTCGTGACTGTACATTTGAATCTTGCGTCGGCAATTTTGCTTCCTTCAGCAACACCAATCTCAAAACGATCCGCTTTGCAGAGTGCCAGCTGAATGACACAGAATTTTACGAAGTCCAATGGAAAAATCTCCAGTTGCAGCACAATCAGCTGACAAACAGTAATTGGTTCCGAACCAAACTCTATCAGCTGGATCTGCGGACCAATCCTTTCCAGAAAATCGCTCTTTCGCAAGAATTGTTGCGGGGATTGATCGTTGACCAAGAACAAGCATTAGTGATTGCAGCGGGGTTAGGTCTAGTGATTGACTGAAGCATCACTTGATTCTGCGCCAGAGTGCAATCAACATCCATCCTGACAAGACTAAACTGATCAGCAGAGCGATTCCCCAGCCAAACACGGTATTCGTGAAGGGCAATGGAACGTTCATGCCAAAGAAGCTGGTAACGATCGATGGTACCGTCAGCAACAACGACCAAACAGTCAGGAATTTCATCGTGTCGTTCAAGTTGTTGTTCAACAAATTATTGTACGTACCTGACAATTGTTCCAGAATTTGAAACGCTAACTGAGTCATTTCAACGGCTTGTTTCGCTTCGATCAGTGCATCATCCAACTGCTCTTTTTCATTGTCGTCCATTAAACGAAAGAACGACAAAGCTTTGATCTGTTCTAATAAAACGGCATTTTGTTTCGTTGCCGAAACCAGATAAACGAGTCCGATCTCCAAGTCAGACATCTCCAACAAATTTTTATTGGTGGTCTTTTCCCGCAGCCGTTGATTGAGATGCACGCGATCGCTATTGACTTCTTCGACTAAAGGAAAAAAAGTTCCTGAGATCAAAAAAAGACTATTAAAAAGAAAATGAATCGGTGTTTGCAAAGGATTTTGCACGAGTATCCGTTCCATCATCGGAATCACATATTGTGTATTTCTCGAAGAAAAAGTAAACAGCCGATCTTTTTTTAAGATAAACGTCATCGGACTTGTTTCAAAATGATTGTCTTTCTTTTCTTGTTGAGGTACGTTGAACACCAACAACAATGCTTGATCATCAGTATCGAACTCCACACGGGCACGTTCATTCTTGTCTAATGAGTAAGTTAACATCTCATCAGTCAACTGGTGCTGTCTTTGTAAACGCGCAATACTGCTACTGTCTTGTTGATCCACTTGAATCCATTCATAACGGCCATTGTAAAATCGTTTTTTTTCCACTGGTTTCCCTCCACACGTTACATGTTCGCTTTCTTCTATTATAAAAGAAAACAGCTGGAATCCCCACTTTTATGGGCTGGACTCCAGCTGTTGCTTTATTTGCGCACTTTTGCCAGTGCTTCGTCGACCATCGCTAATACCTTTTGGGCTGCTTCTGGATCTTCAACAAAATTGAATTGATCGCCGTCGATTTGGATTTTTGGACTTTCTTGGTATTCTTCATACCATTGATCATACCGTAGATTCAATTCTTGATAATAGTCATACAAGGTAGGATCAAAGGATAACTGTTCATATTCCCGTCCCCGTTTATTGATCCGTTCTAACATAGTTTCAAAAGAAACCCGAATATGGACCAATAAATCTGGATGTTTTTTATGAGCTGCATAAGGCAATTCTTCCAACATGTTGGCCAATAAATCATCATAAACCCGAACTTCTGTATCCGTTGCTCGCCCTAAATCAGCATTCAAATGGAAAAGCAGTGAATCTTCATAAATGGATCGATCCAATACATTATTATCATCATTCAATGCTTTTTTGATACTATCAAAACGTTTATTCAAAAAATAAATCTGCAATAAAAAAGCATATTTATTTGGATCGGCATAAAACAACGGCAGCACTTCATTATCATCGATTGACTCATAAAATGCTTGACTGCCTAAATGATCAGCTAACAATGCAGTTAAACTTGATTTTCCTGCGCCGATAGTTCCTGCTAATACGATCACGCTCATATCCCCCAACTCACTCATCACTAAATATTGTATGTTTCATTTGCGTAATCAACTATACACTACTAGATATTGTATCGTCAACCCAGCGCTTTTGAAGCATAAAAACAAAAAATTTTCAATAAAAGTTTAAATATTTTCAGTTTTTTACGATTTCTTTTTCGGAATGCTTAACGAAACAGCCTTCTTCTAGTAAAATAAGAAAGAATCTTTTATTCGTTTTTCTGCGAACTTTTCTGTTCTAACGGAAAAACAAGGATCTATGATGAAATCACTAGTAATTATTAAGTAGATTGCAGCTTAGTTTAAAAGAATGACTCACAGGATCAAAGGGGAACCTTTATTTTTTTGCCTGCTGCTTCCTCTGAGACATTCTTTTGACTTCTGCTGCAGTTCTAAGAGAAATGAGGATAATGAATGTCACTCGGTACTGGCATAGCTACAGGGAAAATCATATTAATGGGTGAACATTCGGTCGTCTATGGTGAACCCGCCATCGCTTTTCCATTTGCTGGCGCAAAGGTCCACGTGACGATCACTGCCAGCCTAACGAATGATTTAACCTCCAATTATTACCACGGCCCACTAGAAGAAGCTCCTTCGCATTTAAAAAATGTGAAAGAACTTCTTCATCGCTTGCAGCAAGACCATCAAACCGGTCCCTTTTCTGTTTCGATCGTTAGTACAATCCCTTCAGAACGAGGAATGGGTTCAAGTGCGGCAGTTGCAGTTGCGTTGACTCGGGCCTTTTTTGATTGGCAGCACAAAGAGTTAAAAAAAGAACGGCTATTGGATTATGTCGATTTTTCTGAGAAAATCGCGCATGGAAATCCTAGCGGTATTGATGCTGCAGCAACAAGCGGCAACGAGGCGATCTACTTTACCAAAGGGCAGCCGATTACTTCTTTTCCATTGACGATCGATGGCTTTTTGTTAGTCGCCGATACAGGGATCAAAGGTCAGACCCGCACAGCTGTCAAAAGCGTCGCGCATCTGTTTGAAACGCAAAAACACCAAACGAGTCAGGCTATCAGCCGCTTAGGTTCTTTAGCAAAGACCGCTAAAGAAGCTATCTTACATAATCAGCTGACGCAGCTAGGTCAGGCAATGACCCACGCACATGAGACCCTCCGGCAACTAGGTGTCAGCAATCAAAACCTGGACGATCTCGTGTCACTGGCATTAGCCAACGGCGCTTTTGGCGCAAAACTGACGGGCGGTGGCCGCGGTGGCTGTATGATCGCTTTGACTCAAACAAAAACACAGGCTGAAGTGATCAGCCGTATTTTATTGTCCAATGGCGCCCATGCCACTTGGATTCAAGGATTAGGAGCTTACGAACATGTATAAAGGAAAGGCGCGAGCCTACACGAATATTGCTTTGATCAAATATTGGGGCAAGGAGAACGAAACACTGATCTTGCCAATGAATAACAGCTTATCTTTGACGTTAGATGCTTTCTATACAGAAACCTCTGTTACCTTTTCAGAGGAATATACTCAAGACCGTTTTTTCCTGGATGACAAACAGCAGAGTGAGGCTGCAACGAAGAAAATCTCCGCTTTTTTGGATCTTGTACGCGCAAAAGCCAATTGTCCTTTTTTCGCGCAAGTCAACAGCCGCAATTTCGTTCCAACAGCTGCTGGTCTTGCTTCATCTGCTAGTGGACTAGCTGCTTTAGCCGGAGCCTGTAACGCAGCACTTGACTTACAATTATCACAAACAGAACTATCCCGTCTCGCTCGGCGGGGATCTGGCTCTGCTTGTCGCAGTATTTTTGGCGGCTTTGTCGAATGGCATACTGGTGATGATGACACGTCTTACGCAACACCGATTGCTTCGGAAGGCTGGGAAAAAGAGCTAAGTATGCTTTTCATTTTGATCAACGACAAAGCAAAAGATGTTTCCAGTCGTGACGGGATGCGTCGGACTGTAGAGACTTCCAGCTATTATTCTGGTTGGCTAGAAAGCACACCACACGATTTGAAAAAGTTAAAGCAAGCCATCCGCGAAAAAGACTTTCAGTTATTAGGTGAAACGACAGAAGCCAATGCCCTAAAAATGCATGCCACTACTATGGCGGCGACTCCACCGTTCACCTACTGGTCTCCTGAATCCTTGCGAGCAATGGATTGCGTCCGTTCCTTGCGTCAAAAAGGGCTGGCCTGCTACTTTACGATGGATGCCGGACCAAATGTCAAAGTGCTTTGTCAAAGAAAAGACGAAGAAGCTATATTAACCCAGCTGAAAAAAGATTTTCATCCTGAACAATTAATCGTTGCTCACGCAGGACAAGGGTTGGTTGATTTACCAATGACAGTGACCGATCCGTCTATGACAAATGAAGGAGTGTCGAAATGATAGAAACCTCAGTCCCCGGCAAATTATTTATTGCAGGTGAGTATGCGGTCGTTGAACCTGGACATCCAGCGATCATCGTTGCGGTGGATCAATTCATCAATGTGACGATCGAAGGCGCCCGCAAAAACGGCAGTATCCAATCTGCCCAGTACAGTGACTTGCCGATCCGCTGGACCCGCCGCAATGGCGAACTAGTACTGGACCACCGAGAAAATCCTTTTCATTACATTCTAGCTGCTATTCGTCTAACAGAAAAATACGCTCAAGAAAAAGGAACCCTGCTCTCTTTTTATGACTTAAAAGTAACGAGTGAGTTAGATAATTCCAACGGTCGAAAATATGGACTTGGTTCTAGCGGTGCAGTGACCGTTGCTACCGTCAAAGCACTCAACCTCTACTATGATCTAAAAATGGATCGCTTGACGCAATTCAAGATCGCCGCATTGGCCCATTTGGCCGTGCAAGGGAATGGCTCGTGTGGTGACATTGCTGCTTCTTGCTATGGCGGCTGGCTGGCTTTTTCCACATTTGATCATGAGTGGGTCTTACGAAAACAGCAGGAATGGACATTGACTCAGCTATTGACCAGTGATTGGCCAGAGCTTTCGATCCGTCCATTGATTGTCCCAAAATCATTGCGCCTGTTGATTGGGTGGACAGGTAGTCCTGCTTCCACTTCTGATTTAGTTGACCAAGTCTACCAATCAAAAGAAGCCAAAGAAAAGGGCTATGCCAAATTTTTGGCAGACAGCAAAGACTGTGTCAATCGTTTGATTGATGGCTTTTTAAATGAAGACAGCCGAACAATCAAAAAAATGATTACCGAAAATCGAAAATTACTTGTAGGATTATCTAGTCTGACTGGTGTAACCATTGAAACACCCGCTTTAAAGAAACTATGTGACTTAGCAGAAACCTATCGCGGGGCCGCCAAGTCTTCAGGCGCTGGCGGCGGGGATTGCGGCATTGTGATCGTCGATCAAAAAACCGGGATCTTACCATTGATGAGCGCTTGGGAAAAAGCCGACATTATTCCATTGCCGCTGCATGTCTATCATTATCGGGAGGAGATTTAATGAATCGAAAAGATGAACACGTCTCATTGGCAAAAGCCTTTCAAAAGCCACGGTTGAATGATTTTGATGCGGTTCAAATTATTCACCAGTCCTTTCCCGAGATCGATAGCGCACAAGTCACTTTGGAAACGGAACTCTTTGGCCGCTCTTTCGCTACCCCTTTTTTCATCAACGCCATGACAGGCGGAAGTGAGAAAAGCAAAAAAATCAACCAAGACTTGGCTGAAGTTGCGAAAGCTTGTGACCTGATGATGGCGACTGGTTCTGTCTCAGCTGCATTAAAAGACCCAGCGCTGTCCGACACGTTCCAAGTCGTTCGCCAAGTCAATCCAGAGGGCTTTCTTTTAGCAAATGTCGGTGCTGGTAGTTCCGTTGAAAATGCCTTGCGTGCGATCGACTTATTTGAAGCCGATGCCTTACAGATCCATCTGAATGCCCCTCAAGAATTGGTGATGCCAGAAGGGGACCGTGAATTCAGCAATTGGCTAAGTCTGCTGGAACAAATCGTAAAGGCGGCTCCAGTACCAGTTGTCGTAAAAGAAGTCGGTTTTGGTATGACCCGAGAGACTATTCAGCAATTGATTTCGGTAGGCGTACAAACGATCGATGTTGCTGGTAGCGGCGGAACGAGTTTTACCCAAATTGAAAATGCCCGCAGAAAAAAACGAGAAATGGCTTACTTGAATCACTTCGGCCAATCGACGGTTATTTCTTTACTAGAAGCCAACGAAGTGCAACACTCCTTCACGACAATCGCTTCAGGAGGGATTCGAGATGCCTTTGATATTTTCAAAGCTTTATGTCTTGGTGCCAAAAGTGTCGGAATCTCTGCTACGATTTTGACCATGCTCTTAGATAAAGGACCTGAAGAAACGATTGCCACCATCCAGTCTTGGAAAGAACAGCTTCAGCTGCTCTACACCATGGTCGGACAAACCCTGACACAGGATTTGACCAATGTACCGCTAATTTTCTCCGGTTCTGTCAAAGACTGGTGTCATGCCCGGCATATTTCGTTGTCGGATTATAGTTTTCGCTAAAAAAGAGGCTGGGACAGAAATGTTAAACTCCGCAAAATAAGGAGGAATACACGGAAATTGCTTTTCAAATTTTGGGGTAGTTCGATTAATTTCTCGGAGTTGCTTCTGCTTCCGCCATTTAGACGTGTTTAGAGCGTGGGACAAAAGTGTTTTTTACTTTTGTCCCACGCTCTTTTTGTCTACTGATCATGGAGAGTCGCTTCTGCTTCGTTTGCTTGCTGCTCCGCAAAAAGTTTACTATCGTACATTCGGAAAAATGGATAATAGCAGACAACCGAAATCAATAAATTAAGGATAGCGATCAAGATTCCGCGAAAATCACCGCCAGTTCCAAGAAATGCTCCAATCCCAACAGGTGAGATCCAAGGAATCCCGGTGATCACTTTAGCTACAAAGCCAAAGGATGTAGCAAAATAAGCAATCGTCACATTGATCAGCGGTGTCACAATAAAAGGAATAATCAAATAAGGATTATAGACGATTGGCGCACCAAAGATCACTGGTTCATTGATATTGAACAATCCTGGAAGGATCGCCGCTTTGCCCAATACTTTCAACTGTTGGGATTTAGCTCGAAACAGCATCAACAAGACCAACCCTAACGTACTGCCAGCACCGCCAATAAAAATGTACATATTGACAAAATCACCGGCAAAAATGTTGGTTGCTCCATCGATGTTTTCGGTTAAAGCAACTAATAAAATAGGATTGATAAAACTGTTTTTGATGACGGCTGTTCCGTGAACACCAACGGCCCACAACAAATGAATCAACAACATGATTACAATGATCCCTAGCCAAGAACCTGTCAAATCTTTTACAAATTCAAATGGTTTTGACAACAAACCATGCAAGTCGGTATGAAAAACGGCTAAACAGCCATTGATCAGAATCATCAAAAAAGCAATAATAATCGCTGGAATCAGGGAAGCAAATGCTTTACTGACCCCATCTGGTACTCCCGCTGGCATTTGGATCGTGATTTTCTTTTTAACACAAAAACGATAGACTTGGGTTGCCAGCACCGCCGTAAGGATACCGATAAAAATACCGACCCCACTAAACCGTGTCACCCAAGAACCAAGTGCTACACCATTATAGATGATAGCTGTCTCTCCAGTTGTTTGAAGCAATTGTGCCCCACTATCTGAAATATCGACTTGAATGATCGTCATCAAAAATGCAAACAACCCAAGAATTGCGCCAACAAAGCTGCTCAATTGGAGTTTTTCTTCTTTGCGATAGATGTCCGTTAAATAATACGCAGTGGCTAAACAATAAAAGAGTGCGATCGAGCCGATAGACATAGTTGTCGCGACATTATAAAGCGGGGAAAATTTCAAAATCGTCTGTTCAAAAAAGCTGGCCAGCGGCGGAATAATTTGAGGCAGGTTATTGATGATCAAAAAAATCGAGCCAACGATCGTGAAAGGAACCGTGATGACTCCCGCTTGCATAATTGCCCGGATAAAACGCAAGTTAGCGACTTTATTTAATGGCGGCATCAATCGCTGCTCTAAAAAAGTAAAGACATGATTCATTGCTTATCCCTCCCAATGTCCGTTTTCGATCAACTTTTGATACCAGTAAAAACTATCTTTTTTCACACGCTTTTGCTCTTTTTCATCGGCATCATTCCGATCCACATAAATAAAACCATAGCGCTTTTTGATGCCTTCATGGACACTGATCAAATCGATCGCAGACCAAGGACTATAGCCAATCAATTCCACTCCTGACTCGATAGCTGCTAGACATTGCTGGATGTGCTGCTGCAAATAGTCGATACGGTAAGAATCATGGACTGCGCCGTTTTCTTCCAGATGATCTTCTGCTCCCAAACCGTTTTCTGTGATGAGGATTGGTAGATGGTAGCGATCATAGAGTGTTTGCAAAGTCGTTTTTAAGCCTAGAGGATCAATGGTCCAGTTAAACGCATTTTTCTTCAAATAGGGATTCGTAAATCCTTTATAAAACCCTCGTTCCATGATGTCTTCACTTTGTTGATCACTGATCCCATTCGTCATGTCTCCTTCCATCGTTGGCTGTTCAACTGTGACCGTTGTATAGAAATTCATAGCTACAAAGTCTGGGAAGGCACTGGTCATCAAAGCCTGATCCTCTGGGTGGATAGTGATCTTCACCCCATTTTGATTCAAGTAATCTTGAAAGACTGTATTGTAGCGTCCTAAGCAGGCAAAATCTAAATACGCCCAATTCCGAACGCTATTGAAATAAAGGGCCGCCTGATTGTCTTCCGGCTTGCTGGTTGCTGCATAAACAAGCGAGATATTAGGGACTGGTCCAATTTTTCCATTTGGAACGAGTTCATGGCAATGTTTGAAGGCAAGCTTTTCAGCAATCATCAGATGATGGAATTGCTGGTACTTCTCAGGTAGAGGAATCGTTTTGCCTAGTATCTTGCGATCGACTAAGAGCATGATATTCGGTTCATTGATCGTCAACCAATGGGTCACCCGATCACCATAAGCGTTGAACAATGTCTTAGCATAGGTTTCAAAAGCTTCAACTGTACTGCGATTTGTCCAGCCGCCTTGATCTTCCAAAGCTTGTGGTAAATCAAAATGATTTAACGTAATAAATGGTTGGATTCCCTGCTTCAACAGTTCGTTGATGACAGCACTATAATGGTCCAATCCTTTCTGGTTAACACTTCCCCGCCCCTCAGGGTAGATCCGTGACCATGCAATTGAAAAGCGAAAAACTTTGATTCCTAGTTCTGCTAACAAGGCGATATCTTCCTTGTAGCGATGGTAATGATCCACCGCTACTGTAAAATCGGCGATCTCGTTATTGTCTCGGGGACGAGTATCTTGAACACTTAGTCCTTTACCATCCGCTAAATAAGCTCCTTCTGTTTGATGTGCGGAAATGGATGCTCCCCATAAAAAATCTGTTGGAAATTTTGATGTCATGATGTTCTCCTGTCTTTTTTAGTAAATCGCTTTCTGGTATTTAGGATAATCGTCTCCTTGATCAAAAGCAATAGCCGGACAAGAACTGTTCATGAAAGAATATTTATGAACGATTCTCCTTAATTGATTGTCTGAGAAAAGCTTCAATGCCAAATTAAAATCATAGCAGCGAAAACTGCAGACCTTGAGAAGAAAATTGCGCCGTCTCGATCTCTGTAAGTTGCCTATTGCTAAACAAGCGATTCGCCATAAACGTACGATCAATCATAAATCCTCGGACATGGCCGATATTTTCTCCTTCCGTATAGATGATTTTCTCTCCTTGAGTATGCTGAAGCATCGTCCGATACACAAAGGATTCACTTAGTGTCGTTGTTGTGATTTCATGGGAGTCGATTCCTGAGGCTTCAATCAAACACAAATCAGCCGTATATTTGCTGAAAGCCAGTGTCGCTATATCTCCGACTAACGCAGTGGAGTTGCTTTCCACTTCTCCTCCACACAGACAAACAATCGCCCGTCCTGGTTTTAGATCAATCAATGCGGAATGGTCATTGGTCACAATCGTTAAATCAAAATCAGCAACTGCGTGGATCAATTCTTTCGACCAGCGTCCAGCCCCCACAAAAATCAATTTCTTTTCTTGCAGCAAAAGGTGTAACGGTGGAAGCAGTCGCTGCCAAGGAAATTCTTCTACCGATCCAAGTTGCTGGGATTCTCTTTTTTCTGATTTCTTGATCCGTTTCACGCCGCCATAATAACGTTCAATCAACTGCTTTTTTTCCAGAAACAACAAATCCCTGCGAATCGTCACTTCTGATACTTGAAATCGATCCGCTAATTCTGAAACAGTCCCATAATCATACTTATCTAAGTAGGTGATCAAGGCCTCTCGTCGTCGAAAAACACTTCCCTGTGTGGCTTTCATTTTTTCACCTTCTATACGTTTTTTGAATTTTTGATTGCCCGACCTCTTTGAGTCAGTTTACCTTATTATCAGCGAAATGTCTGTGCCTTATGTCGTAAAAACCCCCCAGTAATCGAATCGATTACTGGGGGGTTGGACGTTGATTTACGTTTGCAAAATCTTCTCTTGCGGATAACTAGTTAAGAAAATTATTTCTTCTCTGCTTTATCGTCAGTCAATAATGCTTTGCGAGACAAATTAATTCGACCTTGTTTGTCGATCTCTGTGACTTTCACAAGAACTTCATCGCCTTCTTTGACAACATCTTCTACTTTGTTGACCCGTTCATTTGCAAGTTGAGAAATGTGAACTAACCCATCTTTGCCTTTGATCAAGTTGACAAAAGCGCCGAATTTTTCAACACGAACAACTTTTCCTAAATAAACTTCGCCAACTTTGACTTCTTTTGTTAGATCTTCAATGATCTTAATAGCTTTCTTGATCATTTCCGCATCAGAAGAAGCAATTGATACTTTTCCGTCTTGATCGATGTCGATCTTCACGCCTGTTTCATCAATGATGCCATTGATCGTGTCGCCACCTTTACCAATCACATCTTTGATTTTGGCTGGGTCGATTTGGATCATCTCGATCTTCGGTGCGTATGGACTCAATTCTTCCCGTGGCGCAGCAATAGTTGAAGTCAATTCATTTAAGATTTCCATCCGTGCTTTTTTCGCTTGCGATAGAGCTTCAGTTAAGATTTGCTCGGTGATTCCTTGGATCTTGATATCCATTTGTAAGGCTGTGATTCCATCTTTTGTTCCGGCAACTTTAAAGTCCATATCGCCTAAATGATCTTCCAATCCTTGGATGTCGGTCAAGATCGTATAGTTTTCGCCATCAGAGACAAGTCCCATCGCGATACCAGCAACAGGGGCTTTGATTGGAACACCAGCATCCATCAATGCCAATGTACCCGCACAAATACTTGCTTGTGAGGATGAACCATTGGATTCTAATACTTCTGCCACTAAACGGATTGTGTAAGGGAAATCCTCTTCACTTGGGATTACTTGCGCCAAGGCACGTTCACCTAAAGCGCCATGTCCGATCTCACGACGGCCTGGAGAACCGGCACGTCCTGTTGAACCAACTGAAAACTGCGGGAAATTATAGTGGTGGATGAACCGTTTTGATTCTTCTACCCCTAAACCATCAATGATTTGATGTTCACCCAATGGTGCCAATGTACAAGCAGATAATGCTTGCGTTTGCCCACGAGTGAATAGTCCTGAACCATGAACACGAGGCAACAGACCGATTTCTGAGGCTAATGGACGAATTTCATCCAATTTCCGGCCATCGGGACGAATTTTGTCGATCGTGATCAATTCACGGACAACATCTTTTTCAAGGTCTTCTGCGATTTGTTTCACTTCTTTTAGAAGCTGCGCTTCATCCTCATGACCCGCAAATTTTTCTGCATAATCTATTATAGGTTTAAGATATCTTTCGTATTTTACTGGGTCTTTTTTGTAAAGAAGAGAACCAGTGATTAAAAGAGTAAAAAACATATGACTTTCATTTTTCTTTTCTATGAGAGTATTTATATTACTTTTAAAAAGATTGTCAGCAAATTTTGCAAAATCTTCATCAGTATAGTATTTCCATAATTTTTCAATAATAGCCTCTATAGAATCAACAGAAAGATTTTTTTTGAATCTGATAATAGACTCTTCAATAACATTAGGAAGAGAGTAGCCAATTTTTACTGCAATATCTATGTCATCAAACATATAGTAGTAATCAACTATAACTCCTTCTCTTCTCCATTGTGAAATAACAAAAAGTATTCTTTTAGCTATAGATTCATTTTCTGTCCCTATCTCTTTAAGTAACACTACAGGATATTTAGCAGACCAAGATGTTTGTCTTTTTTCAATAGTACTATTAATGCCATTTATATATTCTTCAGCTTCTTTTACATATTCAACAGGAAGGGGTTTCCTAGAATATGTATTTCCTTGTTTTGCAAGTTCCCAAATTTCCCACAATTCATTTTTAGTCATAATCTTTCCTTTCTAAATTTATTTAAAGTATTACTCAAAATATATCATC
>SKEY01002599.1_pt1 | contig 18377 bp, 6 predicted proteins | sample 4843871 | NCBI WGS metagenome assembly SKEY01 (sample SAMN11008797, study PRJNA524170) | human gut metagenome | biome: Human fecal sample; material: Feces; isolation source: fecal sample from pouch patient p36 | host: Homo sapiens | place: Israel: Tel-Aviv | collected 2016-12-04 | reverse complement strand
ATTTTTTTCATTTTGAAACGCTCCTTAATATACATTATAAATTCTATTTTTTATGTAAACTATTATTATTCTGCCCAAATTTTCTGCATAATCTTAGGATAAGCATCCTTTAAATGTTTTACTATCATATCTAGCATCAGATGAACCATATTACTATCAAATGTTTCCTCAACAAATGGGAGGCAAACATCAAGATATAAATTATAATCTGTGCCTATATAGTATTTAAAAATTTTAAAGTCTCTATTGATTTCATTTATAAACTCAACTATTTCCCCTTGTTTTTTCTCATCAATACCGGTAAATATTTGTGTTCGAATAAGCGTAAAAATACTTTCGTCAATAATAATACCCATTGGTAACATCTGACTATTCACTTCTATGCGCGATCTGAAAACAACACTCTTCACTTCATCGTTCATCACTTCTACATTGAACACATGAATTTCATTTTTTTCTAAAAATTTTTGAAAGTTTTCTGCTTTCTCATTCATTTGGTCACTCGTTTTTTTGATTTCTTCTTGTACTGCTTCTACCATGAATATCACTCCTAAATTTTATTTTGACAGAGGCTAAATATAGCCCCTGTCTATATTTATTGCAAATTAGAAACTCCAACGTAAACCAGCATCAATACGCCAGTCAGCTTTTATGTCGCCACCTATTGATTTCTCGAAATTACCATAGGCATAAAGTTTATCATTGAGTTGAGAAGTTCCGCCTAACATGAATGTTACCCAGCTGTCTTTAAAATCTTGCTTTGTACTTTTTGGCATATTATCAGCATCATAATACGTATTCATATCACCACAGAATTCATGACTATATGATAATTGTGCGTAAACACTGTTTTTCTCCATTTCTCTACCAAATGCTATCCCAATACGTCCTATCAAACTATTCATACTACTTTGATTTATATTCATCGTCTTATACTTGCCATTAACATCCATGAAATCACTCGTTGCATCATAATCACTTCCATTAAGATGCCCATACGTAAATTCTAACTGTGGTTCATAATAAAAACCATTATCTTGCTTAATTCGACGACCGTACTCTGCACTAATAGAGGTTCCCCAAGTATCATAATCTCCTTCTACCTGATGTCCATCAGCATTGAATACCGTATAATCATTAGTCAGTTTCGTTCCTTTCAAGATCAAATCGGCATAATGTCCTTTTTCTCCATTCCATGTTCCATAAAGTGCAATACTCTTAGACTTGTCATCACCGCTACCTCCATATTGATAGCTGCTGTCACCTTCCATAATGCTTATCGCAGTACCAACACGCCAATTTCCATCGACTTCTTTATCGTAGCCAACTTGAACAGTATTATAATTTGCTTTATAATCGGTTTTATTTTTATCACTACTAGATTTTCCTCTATAAATACGTGCCCATGCTCCAACATCTCCGGATGATAACCGTAAATCCCCCATACGTTTCATGAGATTGTTATTTTCAGTGCGCCATCCCATAGCAGCTGATGTCATCGCAGATTTTACTCCACTCATCACCGCAGTTTCATAATCACCATAAGTGATAGTTCCACTTGAACCATTATTAAACGTAATTTTATCTATTATATTGCTATCAGTCCCATTTTTAAATAATATCTCTGCTTTTGCTGATGGTGCAGTAATGCTTTCATTAACAGTTGCCATACCAGTCAAATTACTTACTCGTCCATCTTCATTAATTACGCCATTATATTGCACTTTGTTAGCCAAGCTGTTTAACGTTTTTTCCCATGAAGTATTATCCAATGCATTTACATTATTATTATCAGTAGAAATCGTAATACTGTTATTACTCGAACCTGCTTTTAGTCCATTAATTACAAAATTACCCTGATTATCATTAATCATTAAATTTCCATCAGCATATGTACTAGCATATTTTACATTCATATTACCACTAAAGGTATGAGCAGTAATCTCATGAGCAGACTTTTGTTCAATGATTCCTTCATTACCTTTACTTCCTCCAACAAGGTCACTTACATTAGCATCTTTATCTGCATTAAACCTCCATATTGCACCATCTACTAAAGAAAGTTTAGTTATTGGCTCTGCTGATACATTACGCATCACCGAAAAAGTTTTCTGAGTAGATCCGGTTTCAATGCCACCTTCTAAGACCGATCCCTTGCCTAAACTAATTTCTACATTACCACTTGTATTTCTTATCGCGCCTTTAATTACAGAATCTTCCCCTGGAACAATCGCTATACTTCCACCATGATTTTCAATGTCGCCTGTGATATTCACACGTTTATTCGTTGTATCAAGTTTTATTTGACCACCTGCCTCGGCTAGCAGTGCTGTTTTATTAACTGCATTAATCGTGGTATCGCCTTTTATTTCAACCGTGCCGGCAGAAGCCCAAACTGCTTGTGCATTATTTTCATCTACAGTAATATCAGCATCACCATTAATTGTAACTTTCCCATTATCCTTTGCTAAAATTCCATTCCCATTTTTCGCATGAACTGAAATATTATTTATGATACTTACATTTCCCTGGTCGCTATAGATCCCACTACTTTCATTGCTACCGGATGTATGAATTGTCACGTTGCTCGCATTTACATTTATATTGCTATTTTCAGCCGTAGCAGCTATACCATAAGATTTATTTGCTGTTCCATTCGCATCTAATACAATATTTTTACCTTCAGCATTAATTATAGTGTCTTTATTATTACTATATACTGCTGCAGTAACACCGTCAGCCACTTGTTTAGTATCGTCAACATCGACTTTAGTATCTTTCGTAAACGTATATGTCCTTCCGGTATCATCCATTACATCCTTGTACTCATCATTAGCGTTATCCTTCCCAATTGGCGTATTAAATTCACTTGGTATTACCGGTGGAATAGGCGGAGTCGGTGGCGTAATTTGATGTTCATAACTTCCCTCACCGGTTGTTTCACTGAATTTAATTTCACTATTCTTTATCGCCGAAGATGAAGTCATGCCTTCTGCAATACCGACATACCCTTTCAAATTTTCTTCTGCTTTGCCTATATAGCCCGTATAAATTAATTTCTTTGCCAAATTATCTAATACTGTATTCAGCGTTTCTTTTTCTGCATCGGTTGCACTCGTTGCTGTATTAACACCGTTGTTTCCTGTCCACAACGTCATTGTCGAATCAGGTGCTGCCGATTTTACAGTAATCGAACCACCAATTAGCTCTGTCGGAGATGCTGTATTATGATCATACCAAGCTAAGGTATTTCCACTATAATTATCTATTACCAAATTAGCCGTAGCATCTTGCGTCATTTGAATATAGCCAATCTTATTTTTGTCTTTAGCACCAGTTAAATATTGGACTTTGCTAGGATTTTCTGTCTTATTATTATTTTTCCAAATAGCTTGATCGCTTAGACTTAAATTGAAGTTATCACCAACGTTATATCCTTCCCAAGTTGCTCCGCTAGACATATCAACATTCATCGTTCCTTTCGTATATCCTGTCCAGTTTGCACCATTGGTCATAAACAAATTCACATTCCCCAACTGTCCCTGTGTTACACCATATCCCGTTACATCTGTGTAATCACCTTTCCAATAGGAGTCTGACGTACTTAATCCAATGCTCACTCTACCTTTCGTTCCCATTCCACCATTTGTTACAATCGCACCTTCAATCGTAGTCTTGTTCTTGCCTGCTCCAATGATATTTCCCTGTTCATCTTTCGCTACATTGATGTTTACAGTGCCGTAATTATTCGAAACAAATTCTCCATAAGCACGAATTGCACACCAAGCACCGTTAACGGCTTTGATACTACCTCCACCAATTTCAATCGTCGATGCAACTGCACTGATGCCTTCATTTGCCCCTTTTCCATTTTTCGCATCACCATTACCGTCTGCCACTACATCTACAAGCCCATCAATAATAATACTTGATTCTTTGCCGCCGACTCCATTCATAGATTTAATTACTGCACCGTTCGCGATACTTGTAGTATTTGCTCTTACCGTCAATACTTTATCTTCTAGGTTTTCTCCCCCATTATGTATGACTATATGACCACCGCCATTGGTATATAATGCAGCAGTCTGCCCACCACCCGTACTTTCGGTATTTATTGTTATTTTACCGGCATGATCAATTTCTACTTTTCCATCGCCAATTGCCGTTATCCCCGTCGTATGTGTATCAGTAGTTGTATTAATTATTAAATCTTTATTATTCATGTCAAGCAGCACTGATGTAGCTTCAGTACTTCCGGATATTGCCGAACTAATCTTAGGCATCCAAGCTCCGGCAGCAATGAGGTTTTTCTCCGCATTGATTGTTGTATCTTTAGTAAAACTATACGTTCCGTTTTCTTTTAAAACACCACTATCCACATATTCGCTATTTGTTTCTTTATTTCCGGTAATCGCCCTCGTAAATTCTGTTTCAGTCTGATTATCAGGAATCACAGGTACTTTATATTCCCCTTGCCCCGTCGTTTCGTTAAATGTCATATCAACTAACTTGAGTGCTTTTGCCGATGAAGTAAGCCCTTCCGTGATTTCAGCTTGACCAATAAGATTTCTTTCTCCGCTTATATATGCGTTATAATATAGCTTATTCGCCAATGCATTTAATACTGCGTTACTATTTTCATTCGTTACTCCTGCATTATCGGTACTAAAAATAATTCCACTATCCGTTGCTGCATGATTAATTTTTATGTTCCCGCCAATCATCGTTGTCGGCGTACTCAACTCATGTTCATAAAAGACTTTCATATTACCGCTATAATTGTCAACCGTAATATCACGATTATCTTTTTGGAATATCAAACCTGCATGATCTTTATCAGTACCGCCCGTTAACTTTGTTACCTTACTACCACTGAAAGTAGCCTCATTGTTTGTTTGTTGTTTAACACTTGATTGTTGCTGATTTGTCCATGTAGCGCCATTTTGAAGGTATAAGTTGAAATCTCCTGCATCATGTGCAGTAAATCCGCCAGTACCATAATCACTTTTATCAATAGAATACCCTGCAACACCTGTCCAAAAAGATTGGTTATCAGTAAGTGCTAAATTTAGATTACCGTTCTTCGTAAAATCAACAAGTTCTCCACCACTGTATTCTACTACTCTTTTACCGTATTCTTTGTTGACAAAGACATCACCATTTATTTTAGTCGTTGTATTTCCGGCATTTTGACCGTTCATATTCACGCTAACAGTACCTTTATCTACGCGAATTGCATAAAACAGTTTTGATTTATCAGCATCCTCTGCCGCAGTAATCGTTCCACCCTTAACGGAAATTGATGAATCTGCGCCAACAGTATTAAGACCATTTCCTCTTATCCCAGTAATATCAACGATATCATTTACCGTAACAGTCGAATTGTCCCCCGTCACTCGAATTCCCGCAGCATTGATCCCATTCCCTCGTTCTCGTTTTGCTGTTATATTTTTCATCGTTAATGGACCATCAATCTTGATATCACTATTTTGCCCCTGGATATGAATTCCTGTTACACTATCCCCATTCGTTGATACGCCATCGATATCTACCGCACCTGAAATAGCTAAATGAGAATTCCCATCTAACTGAATCCCCATTGCACCGCGGGTATCATTAATCGTCGAACTGATAGATAATTTTTTAGTAGCATCATTGTTTTTTACATTGATATAATCATTGGCACTAACAAACATACCAGCTGCAATCTTGTCAGGGCTTTCTGATTTCAACGTTAAATTATGTCCTGCCATATCAATAACCATTGGATTTTGTTTTGATGTACTTTCACTACCATTAAACAATGCACTTACATATTTATCACCATACGCGTTTGCCACTGTGGCTATAGCTTCATAATCATCAGTTAATGTCATACTTTTTGTAATAGGATCAGTTTTAGGTGCATCTACAGCTTGCGTATATTCATATTGTCCTTGACCATCTGTTTTATACGTTATAGACCCAGATTTTTTACTTGCGGAAGCAGCCGTTAACCCTTCAGCAATCTCTACCATACCGCTAAGATTTTTTTCTCCATTTGTATGGGCAGTATAGTACAATTTATTTGCTAAAGCATTTAACGTTTCACTTACCAGATTTTTATCATTCGCTTTATCAGAATCAGTATTTAATCCTACATTATCCGTGCGCAATGTGATAAAGCTATCGCCTAACGCACTATTTATCGTCAAAATTCCACCAATGATATTGGTCGGTGTTGTCTTGTCATGCCCATATAAAACAGTAGTATATCCGCTATACTTATCGATTCTAATCGGGTTGCTGTCTTTTTGAGAAATTACACCCTGATTTTGTTTTGTTTTTCCACCCGATACTGTATTGACATGACTGCCATTAAAAGTAGCTGATTTTGAATTAAGCGTATTTTCCCATGTAGCACCCTTTTCTAAAAATAAATTAATAGCGCCACCGTTCGTATTACTAACAACGCCTACAAACAAGGAGTTACTACTACCTAATCCAAGGTTAATCGTCCCTTTTTCTAAAGCATAAATTTGCCCTTTGACAGTTACATCCTTCCCATTTACAATTCCTTGATCCGTCATTCCCATATTGAATGTACCCGCTGCAATGCCAATCGCTTTAAATTCATCAGTCGTACTTTCAGGTGTGATAATACTTCCACTGTCAATCGTTATTTTATTGTTCTTGCTCCCTCGCATATCGATTCCGGTACCTTTAACGGCAATATCAGCTTTTCCGGTAATCTTTACTTCCCCACCGTCAGTACTGTTATCGTACATATAAATGCCTTTAGCTTGATATACCTTTGTTCCATACCCACCTTTTTCAGCAGCTAAAACACCATAGGCTAAATCGCCTTCACCGTTTCCTTTCATATTAAGGTCACCATTGATTGTGAGCTTAGAGCCGCCGTTATAAAGATAAATTCCATCCGCATCACCATCAGTAGAGTTTTTGACTGACATATCAACATTTCCATTGATTACAGCTTGACCGCCATTTTGGACAAAAATCCCTGCAGCCGTTTTTCCTGGAGCTGTCGCTTTAATATTCAAATTATTGGCTTGTACATTTACGTTTTTATTCGCATATACACCAATTGCCTGACTGGTTCCCGTTGTGCTTACACAATCCAAATCCAGCGATTTCCCATCCGCAACAACGGTAATGTCATTTCCATTGCCTAAAATTCCAACGACTGCCGGATAATAGCCAATATTGCTCGCCGTTACATTCTGATCATTCACGGTAATCGTACTATCTTTCGTAAGACGATATCCCTCTTGTCCCGTCGCATTTTTTTGAACCACGCCGCCATTTACATATTGGATATCATTATCCTTAAGTCCGGTCAAAGTTGTAGTAAATGATGTAGTAATCTGTTCTATAGGTATTGGTGGATTACTTGTACTTTGATAACTCCCTTCTCCTGTTATTTGACTAAATGTGATATCCCCACTTTTTAACGCCGATGAAGATGTCATTCCTTCCGCGATACCAACTGTTCCTTTTAAATTATTTTCAACCTTACCTTTATACCCTTCATAAACCAGTTTTTTTGCAAGATTATCCAATACGGTATTTAAAGTTGCCTTTTCACTATCTGTAGCACTATCTGCTGTATTAATCCCATTATTTCCTGTCCATAAAGTCATCGTAGAATCTAAATCTGCCGATTTTATATGAATAGCCCCACCAATTATTTCAGCTGGCGATGATGTATTATGATCATACCAAGCCAAAGTATTTCCGCTATACCTATCGATCGTAATCGGGTTGCTGTCTTTTTGATAAATCACACCTCGATTTTGTGGTGTGTTTCCACCTGTAAGACGACTTACATGACTAATCTGTCCTGCACCTATATCTTCATTATCATCTGCATAGCGATTATTCTGTTTTGCATTATACCAAGTAGCACCATTTTGCAAATATAGATTTGCTGTGCCACCATTATCAATGATTCCATTTAAATAAGAATTATTATTTATTAGTGCAAGATTTATCGTACCGGTATTTAGTGCAAATAAATCACCATCAAGTTTTACCGTATTACTCCCTACTGTTTTTCCATCTATCCCCGTATTCATATTGATTGCACCAAGATAAGATGATAATGCGTAATATCCATATTGCGTGGATGACGGAGCTACAATCTTTCCTCCATTGATACTAACCTTACTATCTTTGGCATTTGTCGTAACACCATTTCCGTATACCGCAAAATCTACATTCCCATCAATCACGACTTCACTTTTGTCAACAGCCGTTAAAATGCCTGCATTATTAAATCTTGAATAAACGTTTTCACCGTTTATTGGGATTCCCCACACCGTATTATCTGCACCTAAAATACTTACATCTCCATGAATGATAACTTTTGAACTATCATTTGCTTCATTACTTTTCTCGCCCCAGCGATCCGTTTTTTGTATCGCAATTCCATTTCCACCTAGACCGTCACTCATAGAAATATTTACCGGAGCATTGATTTCAATCGTACTCGTTTTATCTTTACCGGCATCATTCCAAATAGCATTTGTTAAACTATTTCCCCCTTGATATCCACTCGTAATAATATTTAATTTTCCGGCATCAATACTTACATTTTTACCGTTTCCCGCAAAAATCCCTACCGGAGTCCCGATATAGTTTTTAGCTTGCAATTGTAATGTATTCGCACTAGCGTCAATTACAATATCGTTGCCATCATTTGCATAGATATCTGCTAATATATTGTTATCTAAATTCCCCCCTGATTTTTCGAGCCCCAAGTTTATTGTTTTATCCGCATCAAAATGATAATGGCTATTATCATTTGTTACTGCGTTATACTGTACATCGGATGCCGTTCCTGTAATGCTACTTTTATAGTCACCACTATTACTCGTTGCATTTAAATTTACTCTTTTATTCAATGTTTGTGACGATTGGGTCAATCCTTCATCTGCCATGAATTTTAATTGAGCAAGCTCGCCGTTTACAGTATCTGTAGGTATGATTTCAACTGCGTTAAACAAAGAATATTGCTCATCGGTAGAAAAATCTTTCGCATTCCAAACAATCGGCTTCGTACTGCCATCAGTATATACCTGTAATTTATCGCCGGCTTCCAGCCATAGCCGTTTAGTATAGTACTCCGCATCCAGCTTACCAAACCAGCCTTCATACTGACCACTAACAATTTCTTCCCAATTTTTTGGATTTTCTGACATCAAATTAGATACAGTTGTCTTATAAACATGCGCATCCATTCCACTACCTGTCGCAGCTAAATTATAAGTCATTACATAGGCTGTCCCATTCGGCAAAATTTTCAGGTTTCTAAAATCACACTTAACATTTTCCGGTTTTTTTATAGCCTGGGATATTGTATTTAGCTGCCCATTAGAAATTTTGACGACATCAATTCTTGACTCTGCATTACCTGCCCCATAATTTTGCATCCCACCAATAAACGGGATAAACACTGAATCATTATAAAAACTCAATCGAACCTGATCTGCATTTTTACCTACTCTAGTATAACTATTAAACTCTAAACTGCCATTATCTTTAATATTAAATTGCAATAAATATCCATTGTCATAATTGTCATAGCCCCCTTCCAAATTAACACTTGCAACTAAGTAAAGTTTATCCCCACGTACTGCAATACCTTCACCATGTACCGTAGTCTTTGCGCCATAACCAGCACTACAATTGTCATTAATGCAATTCTTCAAATTAACAGTTAAACTCGGTTGATCTTTTAAAGAGCCTCCTGCAATTTCTGCTACACCAATTTGACCTAAATCATATCCTGTTGCAAATAAATATTTTCCATTAGAAGCGGCTGCATGCATATTAGCAACTGCTTTTATCACTCCAGTCTGATCAGGGTTATTCCAATCCCCATTTACATCCAATACACGATTGGGTTTTAATTCAGTCGTGCTGTAAGTATATTGTCTCAAGACTAGTTTACTTTCACCATTTTCATTGATTGCATATAGCCCAGCATCCCCATTTAACTCTTTAATAACGCCTGCTGATGGATCCGCATCGACATGCGTAGTTACTCTTGATCCTGTAACTTTTCCTACTTGACTATTTGTGTAATCCGAAGAAGCAACTGCTGCTAAATCTGCAGCAAAAACATTCCCAGTCATTAAGCATCCACCTAAAACCATTGCTAAAAGTCTAGCATACTTCTTTTTCGCTATAGGATTTTTCTTTTTGCTTGATATTATTTTTTTCATAAACCCTAAAACACTCCTCTCATTTAAAATTCATATCTAACGGTTGCATAGTAAGTTCTTCCTTGTAAAGGAAACTCTGCATTGATATACCCATCTTCAGTAAAGGCAATAGGACTATAGATTTTTTGTTTAGGTCCTTTATTAAAGATGTCATTACAACCGATATTAATTTGCCAATCCTTCTCTGGTTTCCATTTAACGCCTGTATTGATTACAGTTAAAGAGCTCACCGGTTTCCCCGACAAATAAGCATAATTGCCACCACGAGAATCCCGACTGGTACTAGTAAAATATTCATCTGTATAATGTAATTCACCAAAAATAGATATTTTATTATTCGGTGTATAAGTTAAACGCAAGCTGCTTTCCCATTCTGGCTGATAAGTCATCCATATATCGGTATACGGATAATTAACTGCTGTATTTTTTTTCTGCGCATTTACTTTAGTGTAAGTCGTGCGTAAATCTAAAGAATATTTATTCCACTTAAATTGGCTCTCTAACTCAATACCATGCACTTTAGCTCGGCTATCATTAAAATAAGACCAATAATCAAGACCTGCACGCACTAATTGAAGCATATTATCTGAATCACGCCAAAAATAAGTTAAAGTAGTATTATTATCTGCCCCCAAGGTTTTGCCGTTCCACAAAGCACTAATATCGAACTGCATCCCTTCTTCCGGCAATGGAAAACTTGAACTACTTCCATCTCGTGACGCCGGCAAAATTCCGGCACCATCACCGGCAATTTCATACATATTAAGCAGTCTATAATAAGTACCACCTGTCATGCGAAGACTAAAGCTATCATTAAATTCTTTTTTCAACGCTAATTGCCAAGTAGCTTTACCATCCGTCTGACTGTCTTCTTGATGTAACCAATGAAATTTATTACTTTGATTCACTGGGAAACGTTTTCCATCACTAAAGCCTGTAATTTTTGATTGATTATAGCGAATACTTGGAGTCAATATACATGTACCTTCTTTATCCAATGTAATCGCATCTTGAATCTGCATATTAAATAAATCTTGCTCATATCTATTGCGAGTTTGGCCTAATATATTTCCTATAACATCATCACCAAGAACTTTATCCAGTAACGAACCTTTAATGTTTAACTTTTCATGAGAAAAGTTAAATTGATATTCTAACATCTGATTATCATTAATTTGATAATTCCCATCAAGCTGTACATTATATTTATCAGATTGGTAATGACTCCACTCTCTTAGCGGAATATTATTCCATCTAAAATTATTAGGATAATCTAACATATGTTCCGTTCTATATTTTTTATCTTGATGAAGATAGTCGATCATCCAGCCCCATTCCAACTTTTTATATTGCGCCCTATTTTGTAAAAGAATTTCACTATTCTCAAGCTCCTGTTTACGACTTGATGCATAAAAAATATCTTTTGTATCTACTAATGCATTCGTGGCTGCATCGCTAACACTATCTCCCCATAAACTATCAGGTAAATGCCTTTGAATTTTGTTCCAACTTCCTTTAATCACAAAATTATCATCCTGCCATTTGATCATAGCGCTATCTTTTTTATAATCGTTATATCTGCGGTATCTTTCTTTATCCTGCAACGCCTTAAGTTTCTTTTTAGCCGCTTCTAATTCTTCTTTCGAACTTGCTAATGACGTACTTTTATCCGGATCAACAATAGTTGTCCATTCATCAATAATTTTAGGTGTTGTATTTTGCACATATGTATCAATAATTTGATTCTTAACATTATCATCTATAATCCCCGTTTCACTACCATGGTAGTTCCAATCCTCACCTGCAAAATCCCACCAATTAGTCCATCCAGTTTCAGGATATCCAGCAGCAATATATTGATCTTTAATCCCCATGTCAATCATCGTTTGTCTAAAAGTACTCATGGAAGACTTTTGTGCTACATTTTTTGCATTATCTTCTATCGCATGACTTAAGCTTTTATCGCCTGTGCTTCTAATAAATTCTATCCACGCATCAAAATTAGCTTTGTAATAATCTTTATCTGAATCACTCATAGAAATAAGCGGTTTGCCTCCGCTTGTTAACATATCTATCATTTTCGGATTAAAATCATCAACGTCTTCTTGCAACGAATTTATGCTTAACTGAACATCCGATATATTTCTTCCAGCTGCATAATTTTCATATTTAAAATTTTGATCACTGCCATCATGATTAATTCCAATCAGCAAACTACCACTACCTAATGGATTGGTTATTTCCAAAGCTGCCCTTGTACCACCATAAGAGGATTTGCCAACTTCTGCCGATATATTAGCCTTGGTGGGTTTCTTCGTTACTATATTGATAACACCACCCATAAAAGTTCCAGCAAAACGAGTTGGTATATAGCCTCGATAAACTTCTATCCGCTCAACATTATCAACAGGAATTGTAGATATATCAACAGCTGCATCTCCACCTAAATTTGATAAAACCCCATCTATAAAAACCCCAACCTGCGCTGCTGTTGAACCTCTAACCGTTACAGTTGTATATTGTCCTTTCCCATTTACTTCACGTACATGTACTCCCGGAACTTTTTTCAAGAGTTCCGGCAATGTTTTCTGCTCACCTTTGTAATCGTCAGGACGAATCACAGTTACTGTGCCTGGCGACAATTTTGATTCCCAATCTGGGCGTTTTGCTTCAACAGTAACAGTATCTAACGTATACTCGTCCAGTTCATTCTCTGTATTTGATATTTTTTCAATATCCTGCTGTGCTTCATCAGCCCAAACCATCCCAGCTGGTGTAACAACTCCCAAAGCTAACGTACAAACTACGCACGCTGCTATATTTTGATAGCGGCGCTTTTTTTTCGTTTTGATTTGATATAACCATTTATTATCCATCTTCCTCAATCTCATCCCTATTTATAAAATTCAATAAAAAAACCTCTGCCATGTTTGACAGAAGTCGTATGAGGGCATAGGAAACAAACCTATACTTCATAATCCCCTTCCCATCGTTCGCAGGTCTAACAGTGATTGTTAAATAGGCAGTTCTTCTGGCTCCAGATCATCGCTTGGCTACGCCTTCCCAAGATTTCTCCCAGTGACATTCATGTAGCCTTACTCCCTGTTACAGCGGCGGGACCGCACCGGTTTTTCACCGGACTTCCCTATTAAGTCTTTCGACACCCATTCCATCTTTATTCATTTTTGTATTACTTTTCATTTTCTTACAAAATAAGAGTATAATCCTTTTGTTTTTATTTAGCAACATTATCTGTAGATTTTTTTATCATTCATCTTATCTTTTATAAAAATACTTCTTTCATTCCCCAATATAGTCATTTTATTTACAATAAGTTTCTAATTCCTTTGTCATTTCATACCTATTAATTTTGTGCACATTTCCGGACAAAATCGTACATCGTATCTGCAAAAGTTTTCACTGGCACAGGAACAAAACCTATTGCTTTCGTTTGCTCCGCGATAAGCACTCCTTTGGAGCTATACAATTTTAAATTTTTCACTGCATACATTCTTTTACGAAGCTGAAAAATCATCTGCATCTCACTACAAGCTATGCTATCTTCCTCCTCCAAATTTTTTCGATAATATTCATTTAGATTGTTAATCACCGCTTTATCCTTATAGATTGCTTTTACAGTAACATGTATTTGATCTTTATCTGCGCTGTCTGGTTGAATCGACTTCACTTCGAAAAAATATTGCGCCAATTCATTTTGAAATACCTCCGTCCAGCGCATTGCTTCTAGCTCCTCTGGTGTAAGTTTTTCCTTCACACTAATTTCCCAATCTATTGCTGAATCTTTATTTGCTTCCATTGCAAAACCTACAGAAAAAAACATGTTACACAACAAAATAAAAGCACCCACTAGAAACCATTTTTTCATCACTATTCCTCTTGGCTTTCTCATTTAAATATAAAGTTAGACCTAGAAAATAAAAAGCCTAGGTCTAACTTTTTCCTAATGCTCTTCAACACTCTATATCAACCGCATACGCTCTTTATTTTTTACACTTTTCTGCTAATTCACGGGCTTCACGTGCTAAGCGAATATGTGAAGCAAGGGATTTGGATGCTGACGGTGCAGAAACGCCTGCAGCTTTCAGTTTACCTGCTCCGGTAACCACATCCGGTGCAATAAAGCAAGCTGAGTTCAAATTACCACCATTAAAATCGCTCATGTCGGTAATACTGAATGATTTGCTTGCTGTAACTGTTGCAGTTGGCGTTCCATCAAAAACATCAATTGGCGTTCCTTTAACAAACCATAAGCGATAACCATCCGCATGAATCCCCCATAGATACCCCATAGAATTCACATCAATAATCTTTGTCCAATTGCTTGGTGTTGTTAAATTAGCCAATGTTGTATGATAAACACCACCAACTAAATTACCAAAACTTACATCATAGTGACCAAGGAATAAGTACACATGGTTATCATTCACAATAGAAATATCACGAAAATCACCATTCGTCGTTGGATTGTCAATCGTCACATGGGTAACTCCAGCTTGGGTAAAGTTACTCAAATCAATAATACTGAGCTTCGTTTCCGCATTGCCGCTACCTGCATTCTGCATACCACCCAATGAACAAACATAGAGCTTATTATTATATAAATCTAGCGTAAAGGAATTTTTTCCTGCTGTGACATAGCTATCAAAAGTTAATTCACCCAAATCGGCATCAATATTAAACTTTGCTACAATGCTGTCATAATAAGTTCCGTATCCACTGCCTTTATTGACATAAAACAATGCATACAGCGAAGTACCAACTACAACCATAGCTTCACCATGAAAAACACCATCCGCATAGGGATTCGTAAAATTCGTAAAACTTGTTGGGAAACTATATTCAAAGTCTTGACTATAGTCGGTCCCCATGTTCACAACCGCGATTTTTGATAAATCATATCCTGTTGCATATAGCCAACTACTGCTATAATTTGCTACACCGTGCAAATTTGCCACCGCTGACCAAGTTGGCGTAGCTAAAGGAGCTTGCCAATTGCCCTGTGGTGCAATAATTTGATTTGCTCTTAAGTCCGTAGTGCTATACGTATATTGACGTAAAACCAACCGACTGCTATTTCCTTCAAAAAAATTAAAGAATGCTGGATCACCATTTAAACCTGACCCAATTTTATTCTTTACTGCTGTAAATGCGGTTGCTGAAGCTGCCGTTCTGTCACCGTGAATTGCTCCAGCCGTTCCTGTAGAATATCCTGCATCCGTTGCTGTGTACGCAAATAAATTTTCACTCATCATAAACCTCTCCCTTTTACTTTTCTTTTTTCTTTTAACACATCTTCCCCTCGCCCAACGGCACCACCTCCCTTCAAGTAAAATTAGTTAAAAATTGTATTGCAAAGTTGCGTAGTAAGTACGCCCTTGGATTGGATACTGGATATTTGACGCTTCCCAATTCGGATAAAATGGATTCGTTAGATACATATCATTCGCTTTATTAAGGAGATCATTGACCCCGATGATAATTTGTGTATTCGTATTCGGCTTATACTTCACACCTAAATCCAAAGTCGTCAACGAGGACTGTTCTCCAGCAGCTCCATCATTATAGAGAGAAGTACGCATTCGATCGACATACCGAAGTTGACCAAAAATCCCCCACTGGGTACTCGGACGATAAGTCAGCCGCATCGTTCCTTCCCATTCCGGTTGATAAGTCAGATAACCAGGGAATACACCATTATTTCCCCAATAACCAGCCCCCGGCAATTTACTCAAATCATAGATAACATCTTTCGGCTTCGTATAAGTTCCTTGCAAGTTTAAGTCCCATTTCTTCCAGGATAAATCCGCTTGAATCTCTAAGCCATTCACTTTTGCCGATGCCGCATTGGTATAAACGAAAAAGAAATTATTCCAGGTGCCTAGCTGCAACATCCGCTTGGAATCACGACCAAAGTACGTCAGTTGAATTTTGCTGCTTTCCGTGCCGAAGATTTGTCCATCCCAAATGGCAGAGAAATCCCATTGTGATCCCTCTTCCGGGCGAGGAAAAATGCTATCACTTCCTCCAATATTTGGCATGGGTAAAATGCCTGCACCATCACCGGCGATTTCATACATATTCAGTAGTCTAAAATATGTACCTCCCGTTGCGCGAAGTGTTAAATTGTCATTGACCTGCTTTTTCAGCGCTAGCTGCCAAGTTGTTTTACTATCCGTCTGGTCATCCGCCTGATGCAGCCATTTAATATTCTGCGGATCGGAGTTTTGATCGTAACCATTGCTCAGCCCATAGATATTTGATCGATTATAGCGAATACTTGGCGTCAACCAAAAATCACCTTTCTCGTTTAAAGTAATCGTATCTTGAATCTGGGCATTGAACAGCTTCTGTTCATAATAGGTACGCCACCGTTTAAAGACACTTATCGTAGCTTGTTGATATTGTTTTAACCGCCAACCATCCATATCCATCTTTTCTTTTGAAGTATCAATTAAAAACTCGAACAGATGCTTATCGCCGATTTTATAAGTTCCATCAATTTTAAAGCCTAATTTATCCATGTCATATTGGCTCCAGTAATAGTTTGGCGAACGCCAATTCACCGTCGTATCGACCTTTTCTTTTTCCTGCCAATCGTCTACTGCATAGCGTTTGGTCTGGTCGAGATAGTTTACACTCCACCCCCATTCTAAATTGCCAACTGTATCACGCCGTCCAATTAACGTTTCTTTGCTGGTAATGTCCTGATGACGGTAGTTATAAATCGGGTCAAGATATCCTGGCAAATCTACATTAGGTATATTTCCATAATTCGCATTCAGCGGGAAAGGATAATGACGGTCAATTTTCTTCCAAGTGTATTTTGCCAGCCAATGATCATCCTGCCATTTTAAAATTGCATCCGTATTTTTGTAATCATTCGTTTTACGCCAACGATCTGTTGTACTCGTTGAATCTATGTCTTTCTGGTAAAGCCTTATATTATCAATATAACTTTTAAAATATCCGATATAATTTGCATGGGCATTATTAATTGGGCGCAATTGTTCCGACGCTTTATTTAACGCTGCATAAAAATTAGGATCGGTTGCAAGCGTTATTCGAAGGTTATCTTGGGTCAGCCCAGAATAAGCATTTAGAGTATCATATCCATTCGCTTGTAAAGTCGAAACCATCCGATCTAATCGTATTTTTCCGTTCCCATCGGTTTGATGCGTATAATCTTTTAATTTTTTAACATATCCGTCATAAAGGCTAGTATCTACCGATTTATTCGTATATTTAAAATCACCATCACTTTGGTCGCGATTGAGTCCAAACATAATACTGCCAGAACCTAGTGGAGCATCGATCTGTAAAGCACCTTGGAACCCATCGTAGGAACTTTTACCAACGGATGCATCGATATTGGCTTTCGTTGGGCGTTTCGTTACGATATTGATTACGCCTCCCATATAGGTGCCACCAAACCTTGCCGGTACATAGCCACGATATACTTCAATTCGTTCGACATTTTGGACAGGAATAGTCGAGATATCCGCCGCCGCATCGCCACCGAGATTGAATAATACGCCATCGACAAAGACACCAACCTGTGCCGCAGTTGACCCACGAACCGTGACTGTCGTATATTGCCCTTTCCCATTTACTTCTCTTACATGTACCCCCGGTACCATTTTGAGAAGTTCCGGCAGTGTTTTCTGCTCGCCCTTATAATCATCCGGGCGAATAACCGTCACTGTGCCTGGCGATAATTTTGATTCCCAGTCAGGGCGTTTTGCTTCAACGGTAACCGTATCTAACGTATAACTATCTAGCTCACTATCTGTACTTGCCAATACTACTGGTTCTTTTGCTTCTGTTACTTCTTCATTCATCTGATCAGCCTCTTGCTTTGCTTCATCTGCCCACACGATTCCATTTGGCATAGCAAAACCTAAAGCCAACGTACAAACCACACATGCCGCAATTTTTTGATAACGATGTGTGTTTTTTATTTTGCCTTGATATAACCTTTTGCTTTTCATCTTACTCATTCTCATCCTTACTTATAAAATTCAATAAATAAAAAAACTTCTTTAATAGAAAAAACGACACGACTCCCTAAGAAGTCGTGTCTTTATCCAACAAATTATTATAATTTAGTCACTTCAGCAGCTTGAGGAC
>SKEY01002581.1_pt1 | contig 18496 bp, 10 predicted proteins | sample 4843871 | NCBI WGS metagenome assembly SKEY01 (sample SAMN11008797, study PRJNA524170) | human gut metagenome | biome: Human fecal sample; material: Feces; isolation source: fecal sample from pouch patient p36 | host: Homo sapiens | place: Israel: Tel-Aviv | collected 2016-12-04 | reverse complement strand
GACAATGCAGTTACTGGACCAAAAGAACCCATCATAGCGATCGTTGCAAGCAGCATAGCATCAAATGTAACATTTCCTGCCTGATATAAATGATACATTAAAAAGAACATTCCAAACGAACAACAAAGGATCACAAGGTCTGTGACAGCTCTTTGCATCGCTTCCATGCGATTCAGGTCTTTTTGCATTTTTCCTAATTCAATGGATTTTTCACTTATTTGTGCTTTTCTCTTTTTACCTTGTCCATACTGAATCGTTTCGTCTATTCCACGGAGAGATTCTAAGACAAAACTGTTCAGTTTTCCGAATCCGCTTCGGAATTCCATTCCTTTTTGTCCGCCTTTTTTTCCATTTCTTAATGGGATCACGCAGCCTACCAGAAGATAAGAACAGACTGCAAAGATTCCTGCATAGACATGAAATCTTCCGATAAATACGACCATGATCAATGAAGTTAAAATTGCGATCATGATTGGAGAGATCGTGTGTGCATAGAATACTTCTAATAATTCAATATCGGTTGTGATGATTGAAATCAGATTCCCCTTTTCCCTGCCGTCTAATTTAGCTGGGCAAAGCTTCCGAAGTACCGCAAATACCTGATGTCTGATGATCGCTAACAGTTTAAATGCAATAAAATGGTTACAATACTGTTCTGCATAATGGAGGATTCCACGCATCACTGCAAGAACCACCAAAATAATCAGATATTTCGTCACACGCTGCCCTTTCATAGCAAGAAGTACACCATATCCGGCTGTGATCGTCAGGAAAATGGCACACAGATACCCTAAGGTTCCAAGAAGCACTGCCGCTGTCATAATGTGTGCCAGTGGTTTTACAAGACCGATCATTTTCCCCATAATCTTTATGGAACTTCTTCTTTGTTTTGTTGTATTTTCCATCTTACACCACCTTCTTCTTTAAAGACTCATTCCATAACATATTTGCAGCATAAGATTCCAGTTCCTTCTGCTTATCAAATAAATGCTGGTATGCACCTTTTTTACGCATTAAATGTTCGTGTGTTCCCTCTTCTGCAACAATTCCGTCTTTCATCATATAAATGCAGTCAGAATCTACAACATTGGATAATCTGTGGGAAATAAACAAGATCATCTTCGTCTTTGATAATTCCCGAATAACATTCATGATCATTTCTTCACTTTCCATATCAATGTTGGATGTCGCTTCGTCAAATATATAGATCGGCGTATCAAACAGCAGCGCTCTTGCAAGTGCCAGACGCTGTCTTTGTCCACCAGAGAAGTTTCCCCCTTTCTCTAACAGAACGGTTTGAAGTCCATCCTGTTCTTTTAAGAATGCAAGAAGATTCACTTTCTCAAGTACATGTTCTAACTCTTCTCTTGTGGCATCTGGTTTTGCCATACGGAGATTTTCTTCGACTGTTCCTGCAAATAAATAACTATTATGTGTGATCTTTGTCATATGTGCCATCAATTCTTCTTCCCGAATCTGTGAGATATCCACACCACCAACCTTGACACTTCCAGAATATCCACGATTTCTCGCTGTTAAAATGCCAGCCAGTGTACTCTTTCCACAGCCAGATTCACCAACAAAAGAAATAAAGCTGTTTGCAGGGAAGTTCATTGTGATTCCTTTTAAGATTTCACGATCTTTTTCATAAGCAAAATGAACATCATCAAGTGAAATCTCTAACTCTCCCTGTGGAAACTTGGATTCTCCGCTCTCTCCTTCTTCCAGATCAAGCAGTCCAAAAATCTTATCACTCGCTGCCATTCCATTCATCGCAATGTGGAAAAATGATCCTAACAATCTTAACGGAATAAAAAATTCTGAAGCCAACAATAAAATGATCAATGCTCCGCCAATCGTGATATTTCCAGCAATATACTGATGAATCGCTGTGATCATTCCGACAGCAGCGCCACCGTAGGCTATGATGTCCATGACACTGGTTGAATTTAACTGCATTGTCAAAACTTTCATTGTGATCTTACGAAAATTCTGCGCTTCCTCATCCATCTCGACCGCTTTCATTTCATCCGCCTGATAGATCTTTAATGTTGTCATTCCCTGAAGATTCTCAAGAAAACTGTCTCCTAGTGTTGTGTATAGTCCCCAGTATTTATTCAATAATTTCTTTGCGAGTTTCTGCACCGCAACGATTGAAATCGGAATCAATGGAACGCAGATCAGCAGTACCGCACTTGCCTTTAAACTGATAAAGGATAAAATGATAAATAATGTTACTGGTGCTAAGATGCTGTAAAACAACTGCGGAAGATATTTCCCAAAATAAATTTCAAGCTGCTCCACGCCTTCGGTACTCATCTGTACGACTTCTGATGTTGAAACATGTTCCCGATAAGAAGCCCCTAAACATAACAATTTCTCATAGATCTTTTCTCGTAAAATTCTTTTCACATCAACACTTGCTGCAAATGACGCCCTTGTTGCCATCTGATCACATAAGAAACGGATCGCTACTGCAACCACCAAAACCATAAATGTTGTAAGGATCACCTGATCACTCATCTGGTGCATCAAAATACAGTCCACCATTCTTCCAATGGAAAAGATCGCTGCGATCTGCCCTAATAATGCGATCCACTGCCACAGGACCATCTGTACAATATATTTTTTTGTATGGGAAAGTAATTTTACCAATCTTGTTTTAATCATATATTATTTCCTTTGCTTTCTCTTCTTTGACAGTTTCTACTTTCAATCCAAAATATAAGAAATGAAAAATCCACACGATCACAAGAACTACACGGCCGATCGGTACGTTGTTCATCATAATAAAACCGATTGCCATTAAGATCGTTACCATCGCAATGATGGATCTCTTTGTTTTCTTCGTCATTGCTTTCTCTTTTGCAAAGCTTTCCAAGTGTTTCTTGTAAAGACTTGTCCCTAAAAACCAATCGTGAAGTGTTTTTGAACCCTTTGCAAAGCAAAACACTGTTGCCATGTAAAATGGAACCGTCGGCAGAATTGGAAGTACAACCCCTATCGTCCCAAGCACCAGACATAAAATTCCAAGTGCCATCCACACATATCGGATCGGATTTTTTCTCATATTTTTCATCTCCTTTTCATTAATATTCTATACTGTCAGAACAAATTTCTGTCCATCGATATCTGCTACATTTAAATGAACATCGTAAAGTTCACTGATACTTTCAGTTGTGATCACATCCTTTGGATCTCCCTGTACCAACACTTTTCCGTCTTTTAATCCAATGACTTCATCAGAAAAATGAATGGCCTGATTGATCTCATGAAGTACCATCACGATCGTAATTCCGTATTCCCTGTTTAATTTCTTGACTAGTCGCAGAATATCCAACTGATAACGGATATCCAGATACGTCGTTGGCTCATCAAGAAATAAGATCTTCGTGTTCTGTGCCAATGCCATTGCGATAAAGACTCGCTGTCTCTGGCCACCAGAAAGCTGACTTAACTCGCGGTTCCTGAATTCCTCAAGTCCTGTCACTTCGATCGCATGATCGATCAGTTTCTCATCTTCCTCACTTTTGCCGCCCATTAATTTCATATAAGGGGTACGACCATAAGAGATCAGTCGTTCCACGGTGATATCATCGGCCGCCTGATTATACTGATGAACGATCGATACTTTTCTTGCAAATTCATTTAACTTTAAATTCTTGATATTCTTTCCATGCAGAAAAACTTTTCCACGGTTTGGATTCAGATTCTTTGTCATTAGAGAAAACAGTGTTGATTTTCCACATCCATTGGCTCCCATGATCGTTGTGATCTTACCTTCTTTGATCATTAAGGAAATATCTTTTAAAATCTGATTGCTTCCATATGCAAAGGATAAGTCCCTGACTTCCATCGCTGGCTTCTCTTCTTGTAATCTTGCAAGGAGTTCTTCTTTATTTGCCATATCTTCCAGACCTCCTTAATAGTAAGATAAAGAACGGACCACCGACAACACTCATGATCACGGCAGCACTGACTTCATTTGGTGCTGCGATCGTACGTCCGATCGTGTCTGCCAGCAAAAATGTAAATGCCCCAAAAAATGCGGAAAACGGGATCAGCATCTTATGGTTGCTTCCGACTAAAATTCTTCCGATATGTGGAACGATCAATCCAAGGAAGCTGATCGCACCTGCAACAGCTGTGGAAATACTTGCAAGTAAGACTGCAACAAGTGAGATCACGATTCTTGTGACATTGACATTCACTCCCAAGCTTCTTGCGGTTTTATCTTCCAGAGATAACAGATTACATTCCTGTGTAAATAACATTGCAAGGAATAATCCTGCAACCACATATGGAAGCAATGTTGTGACATCATCCCATGTCTTCTGTGTGATATTCGCCTCAACGATTGCTGCCACACCAGTTCTGTCCCCGCCGGACATAGAATTTAAGGCACTGGATAACCCAGTAAATAAGCTATTTACTGCCACACCAGTTAAGATAATTCTCATCGGACTTAAGCCACCCTTCCATGACAGACAATACACCATGAAAAATGCGACCACACCACCTGCAAATGCTGCGATCGGTGTGAAGAAATATAGTGTTGGTGCAAATGCCGTAATAATGACAGCGGTAAAACTTGCCCCGCTTGAGATACCGATAATTCCCGGATCTGCCAGTGGATTTTTCAATACCGCCTGGAATAACACACCAGAAACCGCAATGGCCGCTCCTGCTAACATTGAAATGATGATTCGTGGAAAACGCAGATCATAGATCGTTGCCACGTCTTTGTTATATTTGACAAACAAACCAGAAAGGAGCTCCCCAAATCCAACTTTCAGACTTCCGATATTAATAGAGGCAAAGAATAAAAGAATTAACAATATAATGACAACCCCAAAGGAAATCCATGCTCGCATCATTTTATTTTCCTGCCTCTCCTGATCGGCATTCCTCGAACTAACTGCTTCAAGGTCTGCTTTTTTTACCTTCTTGAAAAACATTTATTCTTTCACCTCCTGTGTTCCTTTTGTATTCTGATAAAAATCTTTTTCTAATTCACTTAATGCTTTCTTATATTTGAAGTTTGCACTCATTCCAAAGTATTCATATGTCAGGTCATAAACCCGTTTGTTCTTCACAGCATCAAAATGTTTCCAGATATCGTTAGTTTCAAAGTCTTCGTTAAACATTTTTGTCACCTGATCTGGAAGTGCATGTGCCGCACGGACAATGATATCTGGTTCTTTCTTCTTCATATCCTCGGTATTGACGGTTAAAAACTCCTGATCCGTATTCTGGTAAACATTTTCACCACCGGCAAGTTTGACCAGACTTCCAATATAGGAATTCTCTGTCGCAATGACATAACTTCCTGGAAGTCCCATCAGTACGAGAACTTTGGGATGTTTTTTATTTTTATTTCGTTTTGTATAACTTTTATAAAATGTTGTAAACTCTTTGGTCATCTTCTCGGCTTCCTGCTGCTTCCCAAAGATTTCCCCTAATTCCTGAACCGAACGGTACATTCCCTGCACACTTCTTAGATTTAAGAATGCATACTCCGTATTCTTCAGTTCTTCAAACTTTAGTTTTAAGTCAGTTTCCAGAGAAGAAGGAGCTAAGATCCAATCAGGATTTAAAGAAGATACGATTTCCATATCGGGACTCATGGCAAGTCCAACTTTCTTTACCTTTTTGTATCTTGATGGAATTTTGGAAACACTGCTCTTTGGTACACCGACAAGATCAAGATCCAGCTTGTCACAAATATCTGCAACAGCCGGAGATGTTGCGACGATCCTTGGATTGCCTGACAATGCTTTGACTTTCGCCTTTGCATTTAACACTGCCTGTTTTTCCTTTGGATCTGTGATCTCAAGCATAGTTTCCACGCTCTCTCCCTGACTGCTCTTTTTGCTGTCTTTTGGATGCTGGTTTACACAACCTGTCAGGAAACAAGAGGAAATTGCAAGCAACAGGATCAAAAAAATGCTCGGATATTTTCTTAATTTAGTTTTCATCGTTGTAAATCTCATCATATTCATCCTGATCACCACCCCATTTATCCCAGTTTTTGCGGTAATAGTAAACGATCGTCGCTGCCACTCCAAGTAAGACCAATCCTGAAAATGTCATAGAAACCGTTAAGATCAAAATCCATGTTCCCACAGACTTTTCAGAAGATGTTTTCTTCTTTGTGGTCGTCTTCGGTGCCGTAGATAAACTCAGTCCCTGGGCGTTGCTTAAGGAATCGTCACTGCTTTGTGTGTCAGCTCCTTGGGATGCGGTTGTTGTCTGCTGACTGGCTGTATTATTTGTGTCATCTGTTGTCTGTGTCTGGTTATTGTCTGATGTCTGCGTATCAGAAGATGATGTTGTAACCATCAACGCTTTCATGCCTACGGAATTTCCTGTGGTGTAATTACCTGGATAGAAATAAAAAATGACGTTTCTTCCCATTGGTTTTACGTACATGGAACAGCGGATGATGCTGTCTTGGGATGAAAGTTTGATCCTTAAATCTTTTGTTGTTCCATTATTATCTTTTCCTGTCGCTGTCTGTGTTACAGATTGTGTTTGAAATCCTGATGCTCCTCGTTTCTGTACGGAAAAACTCAGATCAGATGTATAATCTACGAGACTTATACGAAATGTCAGATAATAACCCCCAGAGTCTGTTACTTCCAATAATCCTTTGGATGATATTGCTCCTTCGACCATTCCCTGCCCAGTTACTTTCGATGAACTTCCTCCAGAATCTTCTACTTTTCCAGTAACTGGATGCTGATAGGTTCTTGCGATCTGACAACTGTAGACATTTCCTGATGCTGCTTTTACATCTTTTGAAAGACTCTCAAAAGACAAGAGCACCACTAGAATCAATATCCAGTTTTTTAATTGAACAATATGTTTTTTCATTTTTATAATCCCCTGCTCCTCACTTTATAAACTATACCTAGAATAGAAAGTAATACACTCATGATCGATGGTACTATGATCGGTGTTTCTTCCTCATCTTCCTGTAATGTCTGACTTCCACTGTTTGTTGATGTTGAAACCTGATCAGTATTAAGACTTCTTTCTTCCACAGCTGATTGTCCCTGTACATTGGATTCTGTTGTCTCTGGTAATTTTGAACTGTGAATCGTAACTTTCTCATGGCTTCCTGCTGAAGAAGTATTTGAAGAATTTGTTGTCATTGTAGTACTGCTTTTTTCTGTATTTTTATCATTTGATACAAATTCCTTTGAATTTTTTACTGCCTTTATAGAATTAAGGTCTAATTTCAGATATACAGCCTGTGTACCACTTCCCGGATTGATCGCATCCATGATCGGAACAAACACCTGTAATGGTACATATCCATCGTTTTTTGCTCTTGATATCAGTGGAAATGTCACTTGATCTGGATAATCACTTCCATAAGAATCTCTGACCTTCTTTCCTTTTGTGTCTTTTTGATAAGAATCTATCGTTACATTTTTTAAGGAACCCTTTGGTACCTTATATTGATCGATCTTATAAGTATTCGTAAAGTATTTGATCTTGCTTAAATAGCCGTAACTTGAACTAATATTCAATCCTTTAAAATCAAGTGTTATATCATATTTTCCATTTTTGACTGTGAGTTTTATCTTATGATTGATTGCTTCATTTGCCATGGACTCTGTCTTCTTATCTGTCTTTAACATCTTGCCAGAAATACTGTAAACCCCATCTTCTAATTTCTTTATATTTAGCTTTGATTTCCTTGTTGTAGTTTTCTTAACTTGGCTTTCCTTTGCTGTAGTTGTTGTTTGTTTGTCTTGCTGTGTTGTAACAGATGACTCAATTTTCGTCTCGTCACTTACCTTCTTTAATGTGCTCCAGTCAAATTGAAATCTTGCATATTGAAGACCACTCCCTTTGCTGATTGCTTCCATAACAGGTACATAAACCTGAACCCACATCTCTTCTTGTTGATAATTCACTGGAAAATTCATGTAATGTGGATATAGTTTCCCTTTTACCTTAGAATCTGTCCCTGTCTTAGGATCATTATAGCTGTCATATGTATTTTCAAAATATGATTCTATATTTATTGGGATCGGTGTTTCATTTTCTGGTGCCTCAATCTTTCCAGATGTTGTCTTCCAATTTGGAAAATAAGACATCTGGGCAAGATATCCTGTAAAATTAATCTTTCCTAATTTTGTACTCAGTGCCTTACATTCTGCTCTTACTGTATAAGTTCCATTCTTTACGATCAATTGTATTGGCTGAACAATCCCTGCATTTCCCATAGAAGCCTGATCTGATGAGGCGCTTCTTAAGAAACTTTGCATGGTATAAGTTCCATCTTCTAATATATTTTTTTCATCCGCTGCTGCCTTATGATCTACAAATGCAAAACCGGCCAGACAGCATAATATAACGGAAATGACACAGCTGACAAAGCGAAAATATTGTGCTTTCTTCATGATTTTTCTACTCTTTTATGGGGACTATAAAGCCCCTGTAGATTTACAGCGGCTTTATCATATGTTTCCTGTTACTTTTTAATTTTTACAGAAACTGCTTTTGAATATTTACTGTATGTTACTTTCTTTCCTGCTTTTTTAATTGCACGGACTTTATAATAATATGTCTTTTTCTTCTTCAGTTTCTTATTTTTAAATTTTGTTGTCGAAGCTTTTGTGATCGTCTTAACTGCTTTGTATTTACCATTCTTCTTTGTCGCACGATATACAACATATCCTGTTGCACCTTTGACTTTCTTCCATGTTACTGTTGCCGTTTTCTTGGAAGAATTCTTAACTTTCAGACCTGTGACTGCTGCTAACTTCACAGTCGTTGTCGTCTGTGTTGCAGTTGGCTTCTGGACTGTTGCAGTTGGCTTCTGAACTGTTGTTGATGGTTTTTGTTCCTCTTTCTTTGGTGCTTCTTCTGTTACATCTCCACTGCTAAAATCTTTATCATCCGCTGTTGTTTTAACGGCTGATGTAAAATCTAAGGAAAGATTCATTTTCTGAGTTCCCATTCCTGATGCAATGCTGTCCATAATTGGTATAAATACCTGCATTGGTGCGATTCCTGTTTCTACAGCTTCATCTGTCAATGGGAATGTTACAAGATCAGGATAATTACTTCCAAATTCATCGGATACAATGTCACCATTCGTGTTTTTCTGAATCTGATCAACTGTAACGTCTTTTTCTGTTCCATTTTCAATGTACTGAATCTTATTTAAGTATCCATGGAATGTCTGTCCACCGAATGGAATATTCATTGCCTTTAAGTTTAATGTGACATAATATTTTTCATCTTTTACTGTTAACTTTACTTTATGTGCGATCGCATCATTTGCCATTGATAGATCTTTTCCATTTGTTTTTAACATCTTTGCATCTACTTTGTAGATTCCATCAGAAAGCACTTCTTTGTCTTTCTTTTCTTTTAATGTATCCCAATATAATGTGATCACAGCATCTGTATCAAATTTTCCATGATCAAATGTAATTCCGCCATGTTCACCACTTAAATTACTCATTGCTGGTACATACATTTTAAAGTTTGCTTTGTAAGTTAATTCTGGTTTATCACCTGTTAATGGCATATTTACAGTTGTTACACTCTCACCATCTTTTGTCTCTTCGGATCCTTCTTTTGTCAGATCTGATCCATTATAATACCCATTAAAAGCTAATACATCCATTGCTTCTTTTGTAACCACTGGATATGATAATGTCATCTTTCCATTTTTATCAACCTTTAATGTTGCTGTTACTTTATTCTCAGAATTTGCTGCAGACAAGCTATGTTCTACTGTACTTGTCATGTTTTTCATCTGAATCTCATAAGTACCTTCTTCCACTGTTTCTGGTGCTGGTGCAAGAACTTCCTCTTTTGATGTTAATCCTAGAGATTCCATAACTGCATTTTTAATCGCGGAAGCACTTGTCGTTGCTCCAGACACTGTATCGACTTTGTCAAAGGAATTCTGATCTGTGATATCTAGACCTTGTATCTGATCTTTTATTTTATTGATCGCTTTTGGAAGGTAGATATTTTTATTTTCTTCAGCATATTTTCCTTCGAAATTTTCTCCTTTAATCTGAAGATCTGTCACTTTTCCATCTTGGTATGTGACAACTGTTTTAATATCGTACCCGCCAAACTGTGCGATATGAATCGTATTTTCTTTTGTTCCACCTGATACGTTTTCATTTCCCTTAAGACTTGCATAATCAACCTTTAAAAATGCATCTGTTCCCATTCCCATCGGACTGATCGTCATATGAAGATAGATACCATCGGTTGTCTTTGCACTCTCTGGAATCGTAAATTTAATCTTTGTTGGATTACCAGCTTCATCTGTTTCCTCAACAGTCACATCTTTTGTTTCTGATTTTATATCATTTCCCTGATAAACTTTTAAATCCTTTGCTGCACCTGTCATTCCATAAAGATTTAATGCTTTTAATTCAACTTCTAAACTTGCTGTTCCATCTTCTGCTACTTCTAATGTTGCATTTTCACCTACAGCCCCGGCCGCCATTGAATTCTGTTCAACATTATCTGCTTTTTTTAACGACACTGGAACTGTATAAGAACCAGCTGACAAACTTATTTTGTTTGTTCCAAATGCATTAGACACTGCTGCCTTTACAATTGCTGGATGTGCTACATATATGGGTGTCGCTGTTCCAGCCATTGCAACAGCTAACAATAATGGCATGATTTTTTTCTTTACATGATATTTAGTTTTTCTCATAATCTCTCCTTCTCTTAATTTATAAGCATTATCGGTTAGTTTTAATTAACTCACTTCTTTTTATCATGCATCAATATTCTCCGTCAACGAAAACAAGTTTTTCAAAATCGTTCATATCTGATATTTTAAATTTAAATTTTTTTAAAAAACACGTGTTTTTGCCATTTATCATAGAAACACATGGTGTTGCACGCCTGCAACACCATGTGTTTTATTGATAATTCTTCTCATTTATTTTTTGATCAATATGCTTTTCTTTGAGGAGAATGCACCATATACTTTCTTACCTTTAACTGTACGATAAGCACGAACTTTGTAGTAATATTTTTTATTTTTCTTTAACTTTGTATTTGTGTAACTTACTTTTTTATTACCTTTTACTACCTTAACAAGCTTATATTTTCCGTTTTTCTTTGTTGCTCGATAAACTTGATATCCATCTGCACTCTTTACTTTCTTCCATGTAATACGCACCTTACGTTTTTTCAGATTTTGCAGATTGATCTTTGACACTTTCTTAAGAATATCTTTCACTGTTGTCGTTGATAATTTTTGTGTCGTTGTTGTATCCGATGGCTTTTGTTCAGTTGTTGCACTTGATGGTTTCTGTTCGGCTGTTGTATTTGATGGTTTTTTATCATCGTTTTTAGATACTGCTAATTCGTTTGAATATACAGTAAAACGGTATTGTTTTGTTCCATTTAATGTCGCATTTAAGACTTTCTTTATTCTGTATGTTCCCAGATTTGATACACTAAAGTTCCCTTTTAATTCTTCTGCCTGATCAGTTTCTGTATCTTCTTTAACTGTCTCCCATGTACCATCTGCATTCTTTTTCTGAACTTCTGTAATAATATCCCAGTCATATTTTTCATCCATAACTTCTGCGATATTTTTATCTTTCCATCCGTTCTGCTCCAGCATATCTTTATAATCTTCAACCGTTTCTATTTCTCTGGCTTCGTCACTTGCTGTCTTATCAAACCAGAATGCAAGATCTAATACACTTAAATCCTGGCTCCAACTAATCTTCTGGCCGTTATCTTCCTTTAGTTCCAGATTCATCGCGTTCTTCTGTGGATAAAATTTATTGATCGCTGCGTCTGATTTTTTCATCACTGCCGGATCCACAACTTTGATATTATTTAATGTAAGATCAAGCTTGTGAAGTACTCCATCATAATCGTTTTCAAATGTTTCAGGAAATGCCTTCTCTGTAATATTGGAGATCTGATTATCATGGAAATCTACAGAATATAGTTTTTTATTCTTTGCAAATGTTCCATCTGGCACTTGAGCAATATAGTTCTTGTAGAAATTAACCTCCTCAAGATTTGACATCTTTGTAAAATCAATATTCGAAATGTCTTCTAATGCATTATTGAATGCAATGATCTTTCGTAATTTCTTTGTTGCTGCATTGATACAGTTTGGAAGTTTTACAAACTCGTTATTGGATAATTCAATAAAATCAATCGTATCTCCAGCATCATCTAAAAGATGATCTGGTAATGCATTTAATTCATTTCCTGAAATGGATAGCTGCTTTAGACTTGTATCTCCATCCAGTGCCCCCGCCTCTACAGACGTGATACTATTATTATCCAGTTCAAGATATACTAATTTATCCAATCCTGACAGTGTATCTTTCTTAATCTCCGTCAGATTATTTGCTCTTATATTGATCCCATTCAATTTTTTTGTATTTTTAAACGCATTTTCTGGAAGAGCTTTTATATGATTTGAATTCAAATCTACATACTCAAGATTTGTCATATTATCAAAAAATCCCTCTGGAATTTCTGTGATCTTATTTCCTGAAAGATCCAATTCTTTAATCTTATCTGATAAACCTTTTAACAGATCGATATTACTCAAATTCTTGTTTGATAAATCCAGACTTCCTTCGTCTCCATTAAATGCTGCTAATTCTTCCTGGGTAATTTCTCCATCATTGTTCGTATCAGCTCCTGCTTCGATCAATGCATCAACCAGGGTCTGGTTCGCATCTTTTTTATCATATCCTTTCCATCCTTTTTCCAAAGATGTGAATGTGATATCCGCTTTCATATATTTGTCATAGTTACCTTTATCAGATTCAGATCCCATAACAGATACTAAAGCTGCCGCTGTATGTATTTTGCTCAGATCTTTAATGCTCATTGTATATTCATATGCATCATAAGAACCATCACTATTTGCATCCCCATATGCTTCTTTTGTTGCTTGGGCAAACGTTCCATCTGTCTCTAATGTGAAGTCAAGTAAGTATTTCGCCATGGAGATATTTAACATGGATAATTTCATTTCTCCATCTTTTACTGTCAGTTTTGCTTTTCCTTCAAAATATCCACCTAAGGAAGAGGTTACCTCGCTTCCTTGTTTTGTTGCTTTAAGTGTAACTGTATATACACCATCTTCTGTTGGATTTAATGTTGGATCTTCTTTTTTTAACGTATCAATTGCTTCCCTTAATGCAGCAACTGCCTGATCGATCTGATCCTGAGTTGCAGATTCATTATTATATACATCTTCTGCTGTTTTGATTGCTTCCTGGAATGCATTCCATTTTTCATCAGATGCCGATTCTTTCGTATATGCTTTTGCTGCTGTGATCATATTATTTAACGCATTTTTATCGATCACTGCATCTCCTGATTCCAAATCTTCCTGTGAAACGAAAGTTACTGTTTTTGCTGTTTTGTTGACATTCACAATGATCTTTTTATCTTTGTAACCATTTGCTGAAACAATGATTGTGTTTTCGCCATCTTTGATCGATCCCATATATACACAAAGTCCATCAGAATATGTCATTGAATAATAATTATCTTTTCCTTCTTCATCATAAACTGGATATTCCTTGTCGTTCACTACAACTTTATTGATCTTACTGCAATAATCTGAAGAAGTAGATGCATATTTATCCATTTCAGTAAATTTAATATAATTTTCTGTTCCTGACCAGTTTTGTCCCCATTCTGCTTTTGTGATCGCAATTCCTGTTTTTAATCCAGTTTCTGTATCTGCCGCTTTTACCTGTACAATACCTGTTGATAAGATTACTGTCTGTGGAACTGCCATTGCTACTGCCATTGCTACTGCTAGTGAATATGTTAATACTCTTTTTCTCATCATTTTCTCCTTTGTAGATTATTTTTTGATCTTAATTTTTTTGATCGTTGAAAATTTTCCGTATACTTTTTTACCAGATACTACTTTATAAGCACGTACTTTGTAATAATATGTTTTTCCTTTTTTCAGTTTTTTATTAACATAGGTTACTTTTCCAGCTTTTTTCAATGTTGTGATCTTCTTAAACGATTTATTCTTCTTCGTTGATCTGTAAACTTCATATCCTGATGCATTTTTCTGCTTTTTCCAGCTTATTTTCACAGATCTCTTTGAAGATTTTTTTATTTTAAGCTTTACAACCCTTGATGGTTTTGCTATTTGTATTTCTTTCTTCTTTATTGTTGTTATTTGCGAAGTTGGCGTTGTTGCTGTTGTTTTATCTTCCTTCTTGTCTTCTTTCTTATTTTTAATTGTTACTTCATTTGATTTTGCTTCAAATAAGAAATTTCTCATAGAACTCATGTAACCATAAACATCCTTTACAACTCGATACGTTCCATCTTCTGTAAACTTGAAAGAACCATCCATTTCGTCTGCTTTTCCCTCATTGATCCTTTGATCGATCGTTACAAATCTTCCATTTGTGTCTTTCTTTTGAATTTTGGTTACGATATCCCACTGATATGACAAATCTTTTAATGTCTTTGTAAAATCGCCTTCCGCATATCCTTGTTCTTTCAGATATTCTTTATATTCATCAACTGACTGAAGTTCTTTTTTCTTTGCATCATTTGTTTCTTCATACCAGAACATCAAATCCAACGCACTTAACTGCTGTGACCATTTCATCTCTTGATCACCGCTTTTCTCTAGTCTTAATTCCATTGCGGACTTCTGTGGATAAAATTTATTATATGACTGGCTTTTATTGATCAGCTTTTTATCTATGATCTGCATGTTATTGAATTTAAGGTCCAGTTTTCTTAGACTAACTCCATTTGGAAGAATATCTGGTGATACAGAGGTCAAATCATTATCAAACAAATCCAAACCATCAAGTTTTGTGTTTTTTGCAAATGCATTTTCTGGAATCTGTGTTATCTCATTATGCATAAGGTTTAATTCTGTCAATTCCGGAAGTTTCGAAAAGTCGACTTTGCTGATATCTTTCATTCCATTATCCCATGCATGCAATTCCGTTAATGAGGAACAATCCTCTACTGCTTTTGGGAGACTTTCCATATTATTTTCCTGTAAAAACAACATTTTTAATGATCCTGCCAATGGTTTGAGACTTCCATCTTCTAATGTTGTGAGATTATTTCCATATAAACTCAGCTGTTCTATTTTTTTCATACCTTCAAAGGCATTCTTATCAACTTTTGAAATCTTATTGTTTTCGAGGCCTAAGATTGTCAGCTGATCTAGTCCTTTGAATGTTCCATCTTCTAATGTTGTAATCTCGTTTCCATCCAATGCGATCCAGTTAAGCTTTGTATTATTTTTGAAGAATCCTTTTGGGATAGACGTAAGTTTACTATTTTCCATATAGAAATTTTCTAATTGTGGCATCATCATCAACAGATCTGATGGAAGCTCAGTTATGTTATTATAAGAAAGATCAAGGGTTGTCACAGACTCCGGAAGGTACTTGAGCAATTCCAATCCTTCATTACTTAAATTGCAATTCTGTAATTCCATCTTGTCACCTTTGTATTGCTGAATTTCTTCTTTTGTGACAGTTCCATCATTATTCTTATCCAGTCCATAATCGATCAACGCCTGATTCAGTGCTTCTTTTCCTGTTGGTTTTTGATCTTGATCTTTGATGGCCTCAAAGCCTGTCCATCCTCTCTCGATCGACATATCTTCTATATCCGCTTTTGTATATTTTTCATAATTTCCTATATTGTCTCTGCTTCCTCCCATAGGTTCTGCCAATACTGCGATTTTTGTGATGTCTGACAATTTATTGATCTGAATCTTATACTCATACATATTATAAGTGCCCGCAGAATTTTTTTCTCCTACTGGAGTTTTTTCAGATGTTTTATAATTTCCTTCTGAATCTCCAAGTGTGATATCGTACATCATATCTGCATATGTTGTACTAAGGATCTTTACCCATGTCTTTCCATCCTGAACAGTAACTTTAATCTTTGGATCAATAAATCCGCTTAGCATTGATTCCTCAGATGTTCCTTCTTTTTTGATCGTCATTGATAATGTATAATTTCCATTCTCCGTCGGATCTTCCAGAATCATCTTTGCCTTTGCTTTTTTTTGTAAATGAATTCCTTTTGCAGCAACATTTTGTAATGTTGCTGGATTACTTGTTGCCAGAAGGATTGCTGAAAATGCAACTGCCAATCCTCTATATAACTTCTTTCTTCTCATTTCTTTTCCTTCCTGTTATTTGGTTTTTAATGTTTTCTTTATACTCCAATTTCCATAAATCTTTTTGTGATCGTTTGTTTTATATGCTCTGATCTGAATATAATATCGTTTCTTTGATTTTAATTTTTTGATCGTTTTACTTGCCGTTTGGGCATTTACTTTGATCCGTTTCGCCTTCTTCATATTGGCTTTTGTTGCATATCGTATTTCATATCCTGATACTTTGGATTGTTTTTTCCATATTAATCTGATCTGTTTTTTTCCTGCTTTTAGTTTTTTTACAACGACTCTTGGCACGGCTATTTTTGTGTTCGTTGTTGAAGTATTTTGAATCACTGTTGTTGTGTCTGATGTTGTTGCATTTTGCATTGCTGTTGTTGTATTTTCAACATTGTTTTTTATATCAGGATCTGATTTCTTATCTTCTACCGTAATCACAATCGCATCACTGATATCTCTGTTAAAGTTGTTTGTTCCTGTTGCCACTGCGTATACTCTTGCTGTTCCAGGTCCAAGAATCGTCACTTCTCCATCCTTGCTTACCTTTACAACATCATTTTCATTTGCAATAAATTCAACTTTCCCATCTCCTGGTGCTTCAACATATGCTTCTAACTTAAAGTTTTTGTCTGAAACATATTTCTTATATGAGGTAACTGGAACTTTGATTGTTTGATAACCTTTATCAATCTTGATCGTTACTTTTTCTTCTGTTTCTTTATACTCTTTTGTCTCGGATGCTTTGATCACGATATTACATTTTCCACGTCCAACGATCGTTACTTTTCCATCTTTGACCGTAGCAATTTTCTCATTTGTTGTTTCATACGTGAGATTTCCGTTTCCTCTTGTTATTTTTGCGTCAATTGTAAATGATTTTCCTGAATCATTCATTGTTTTATTTATTTGTGCCGGGGCTGAGATTGCCTGGTATTCTTTTCCGTCTTTAGATTCTGCTGCTTCATTTGTGTTATATCTTTCCAAATGTACATATCCATATCCAAATTCTGTATCTTTTCCAGGCTCCCCAAGGTCTACTGCATTATCTTTAAATGCCGCATATACATCCCTTTGGCTATAATCTGGATGTTTCATTTTGACATAAGCTGCTGCCGCTGCCATATGGGGTGTTGCCATAGAAGTTCCACTTATTGTGTTCGTTGATTCTTCTCCATTGATCCATGCACTGTATATATTTCTTCCTGGTGCAACAAAATCAAGTAATTCCCCATTATTGGCAAAATCCGAACGAATCAGATTGCCTTTTGCATCGGGCTCAAACGATCCAACTGCGATCGTCCATGGACTACTTGCTGGATAACTTTTAGATGTATCCGTATATTCATTTCCTGACGCCGCACATACTGTTATATTTGCTTTAAATGCCCTTGCAAACGCTTCATCCATTAGAGTTATCTGATCATTTTCAAATCCTGACATTATTTCAAATCCAAGACTCATATTAATAATATCTGCTTTATGTTCTACTGCATAATCCACCGCATTTGTGATCGTTGCATAGGATGCTGTACCAAGAGCACTAAATACTCGAATTGCCATGACTTGTACTTCATCTGGTGTTGCCTGCGTAATGATCCCTGCGACATGACTTCCATGTCCTTGTTTTGTATCATTATATGCTGGCTTCGTTTTATCATCTTCATTTCCTTCATCCAACGCAAGATTTATACTGTTTTCTCGATCTAGCCTGTTCTTAAACCATTGATGATCCACATTAATTCCACTGTCGATCACGGCAACTTTGGCACTTTTATTTTTCCAACTGTCTTTTTCTTCCTTAAGTTGATCCATTCCCATTTTTTTAATTCCATCGTATGCCGCCACTTCATCTGATCCATTATCTTTTGCTGCTTCTTTTAGCGTGATTGGTATATCTTGAAATATTGTTGTTCCTGGAAGATCCTTTTTCAACTTCTCACATGCATTCTTTGCTTCTTCTGCAGTGTCATAAAACAAAATCTGGTAATTTCCCACTGTGTAGTAGTACACACTGTTAGCACCATAAGTATTTTCAATCTCATCTTTTGTTTTTACGATCAATTTTTGTTTAATCGTTGCATTGACCTGAGATTGAGTTATTTTTCCTTTCATTCTGGCTATATTATTATTTGCTTTTTCTCTCATAACTGCAGCCATCTGTTCTGGCGTATTTACTTGTTTTGCATTATTATTTGTCTGTGATGCTTTTATGTTTTTTCCAAATGGAATAATTGAAAATACCAAAATCGCGCAGATTAATAATGCTAAAAAACGATTTTTCATAAGTTTCTCTTTTCCTCCCTTGTTGTAATC
>SKEY01002577.1_pt1 | contig 18513 bp, 14 predicted proteins | sample 4843871 | NCBI WGS metagenome assembly SKEY01 (sample SAMN11008797, study PRJNA524170) | human gut metagenome | biome: Human fecal sample; material: Feces; isolation source: fecal sample from pouch patient p36 | host: Homo sapiens | place: Israel: Tel-Aviv | collected 2016-12-04 | reverse complement strand
ATGTATTATATAGTATAATGTGTCAGGAGGTGTTATCATGGATACACAGCTGAAAAAAGGACTGCTGGAAGTCTGCGTTCTTGCGGTATTGAAAAAAGAAGATTCCTATGGCTATAAGATCGTAAAGGATATTTCTCCATACATAGAAATCTCTGAATCAACCCTGTATCCGATACTCAGACGGCTGGAAAACAGCAAATGCCTCAGTATTTATTCCGTGGAACATCACGGACGTCTGAGAAAATATTACAGAATCACCGATATTGGCATTGCGCGTATTCAAGATTTTCTAATGGAATGGCAGTCTATGCTGCATATTTATGAATTTATCAAAGGAGGGGACGAACATGAATAAACAGGAATTTATCAGTCTGCTGGAAGATCGTTTCGTTCAGCTACCGCAGGTGGAGAAGGAGCACTTATTAAATTATTATAATGAAACGATTGAGGACCGCATGGAGGACGGCATGAGTGAAGCAGAGGCTGTAGCCAGTCTGGATTCCATTGACATGATTGTAAAACAGGTTTACGCAGAGCGTGAGCAGCCTGTGGATGAGGGAAAGCCCAAAGCAAAGGAAAACAGGAAGCATGGGTGGAAAATCGCAGCTTTCGTTTTGCTTTTTCCATTCTGGATGACCCTTCTCAGTATGGCGTTTGTTATCTATCTGCTGCTGTGGACGCTGCTTGCCGTCCTGTTCTGTATAATGCTGACATTTGTCTGCTTCCTTGTCGGCGCATTGTGGAATCTGATACCGATTGTAAGAGCAAATGCCGCTGCAGCGGTTGTTCTGGTTGGTTGTATATTTCTTTTTGCCGGTCTGCTGCCGCTGTGCTGGAAGCTTTTCCGCATAGGTGTTGCATGGCTGAAAGATCAAACCGGTATCTGGCTGGCGGCAATACGGCATCTTTTTGTAAAGGCGGTGAATTAAATGAAGATCACAAAGAAACAGCTGTTGAAATTCGTACCAGTCATATGCATTCTGCTTGGTCTTCTGCTGATTGGCGGCGGCTTTGCGATGGCCGATTTCAATGTAGAGAACATGCAGACCGTAGAGCATAAGCCCTATGTGAAAAAAGAAAAGTCTGTTCCGGCAGAGCAGCTCTCATCCATCCGGATTGACAGCTATCACAGTGAAATCAATATCCTTCCTGCCAGGGATAATCATGTCCGTATACAGTATGAGGAAAATGAAGAATATCCAATGGAGGTGGACATGGATTCCTCCCAGCTGCGCCTGAAACGGGCAAGCAAGAGCTTTCAGTTCAACTGGTTTGACTTTAACCGTAATATTCGTATTCCAATTACGATTGAGCTTCCGAAAAAATTTCTTGGGAAATTGGATATCGACACCTCTTATGGCAATGTAAAAATTCATGATGCCATGTTTCAGGATATCACGATTCGCAATGATCATGGTAATGTCAGTCTGTCCAAGCTGCAAGCCGAAGCACTGACACTTGATGTCAGTTATGGCAGTATCCTGCTGGATGATATATACAGCAGACAGGCAGTACAGCTGAACAGTGAGCATGGGGATATCATATCCAAACATCTGAAGGCAGACCGTACACGCATCACCAGCTCATATTCTGACATCACGATGGAGGAAACCGAGGTTATCGGCGATGTTCAGCTACAGCAGGAGCATGCGCCAATTAATCTTGGAAAGCTGAGTGCACAAACCCTGCAGCTGGAAAGTGCCTATGGCGATATACGCAGCACAGCACTTGCCATAGCGGAAAAAGCAGATTTTTCACTGGAGCGATCCGATGCTGCGATGCAAAAGCTGAAGACAAAGGAACTGACACTGGTGGCCTCCTATGGGGATACCACGATTTCCGAACTGGATGCCGCTCAGATTCTGGTGGAGAAAGAACGGGGCGATTTCACGGCGGCGGTGAATGGAAGCATGGATGATTTCAACATCCTTTCCGAGGCAGAGCATGGAGACAATACACTGCCGACAAGGTATGAAAACAGCTCCCAGCGAAGGCTGCAGGTCAATGTAGAATATGGGAATATCAATGTAAAATTTCAAACAAACAAGCATCGTTGAAGACAGCTGATAACGGTAAATCATAAGCTGTCCGATGTTTGTTGATGCCGTGTTCTAAAAGCATGTATTTGTCCTTATCCCGCCACTTATGTCAAATACCGTAAAAGGATTCCTCAAGCATCTCCAGCGCGAAGAAACAAAGCGCTAAAGGTCTGAGGAATCCTATTTTTTTCTGAAGCATACTTCTCACGCATTCTATGGTTCTATACACACCCTTCCATAGCTGCGGCAGGCATTGCCTTCATCCGCTTTATTTTCAAAAAGGTTGCCAGTATTTGTGAAATCAGAGAAAGAGAGCTAATCTCTTCCTTTGTCCAGAAACGGGTTCCGGTACACTCATCAAAGCCAATAAATCCACTGAAAATTCCATTATCATAAAATGCACATTGCAGCGTGGAATGAATTCCCTGACTCACAAACAGCTCAATCAGCGTTGGCGAAAGGCTTTGAATATCCCGGCAGTAAAAGATATGCTCTTCCTGAAACAAAGACTCATAATCGCCCAGCTCCTTGTAATTTACATGCTGTAGCTGCGCCATTTCAGAGGATACTCCTTCATTGCACCACTCATATGTATTGAAGCCGTAGCTGCCATCCATGGTATTTTCAAAAATGTAGGAACGGCTGACATCAAACTGCTTTCCTACGATCTCCAGAATCAAATTGACAGCCTCATCCAGATTTTCATATTGATACAAAATACGGAAAACATACCGTGCCAGATTATCCGGGCTCTCTGCGTAATTCTGTTCGGAATCTATCGCCGCTCCCAGCGAGGAGTTTTGTAAATACTCCTGATCCTGCGACAGGCTGGAGTCGTACATGCAGCAGCCATTTTTACCATGCTGCTTTGCCTGATACAAAGCCTTGTCTGCGCATTCATACAATTCCTGAAAATTTTCACCATCTTTCGGATACATGGCAATCCCCATGCTGCAGGTAACTGCAATCGGCTTTTTTTCATTAGAAAACAGCTGCTGAAACATGGCAAGAAGCTCTTCAGCCTTATCCTTTGCAACCGTTGCGGAGGAGATGTTTTTGAGAAATATAGTGAATTCATCACCGCCGATACGACCGACAAGATCGTCTTTTCTCACTATTTTCTTCATACCGGCAGCCATTTCGCTCAATACAAGATCACCGGTTATGTGTCCGTGTATATCATTGATCTGCTTAAAATTATCTGTATCAATCATAATCAGAGCATTCACGGTATTCGGATTTTCTATCAGATAGCTCTGTAGCTGCTGCTTCATGGTTTCCCGATTATACACCCCTGTCAGCGCATCCTTTTCGGCCTTGTGACGCAGCTTTTCCATCTGCAGACGCTCTTTCGTGATATCCAGACCGATACTGTAGAAGGATGGTATTCCATCCCAGCTATCTTCGCCGCTGATATAGCACAGGGTAACGATCCAGGTTCGTTTCTCTTTACTGCGTGTGTAGGCACAGGCCTCCAAGACAGCATTATCCCCTGTGTTTTTCAGATTTGTGCAGACCTGTAAAATACGGGGCAGATCATCCGGATGGATGTATTTGGAACAACGGAAATGAAAATCCGTCTCAAGCTGCTCCTGCGTACAGCCAATCATATCCAGAAATATGCCGTTGTACCAGAGAATCGTATCGATATCTCTGGCATCTACCCGAACCATACCGGCTGGAATCGTCTTTAAAATCGCTTCTCTTTCCTGATCCTTTTTTGCCAGCTTATATTCTTCACTATACATATCATAAGATAACTCTATCCTTGAGCGATGTCCAAACCAGTCCAGCATTCGATTCTTAATCATGAAGGTTCGTTTTAATTTTGAATTATAAAATTCCCAGTTGTAGGTTTCATTTTTCTTTAAATAAGCATTGGTGCAGAACGGACACGGTGCATCCAGACCCTGTATGGCTTCATAGCATTTTCTTCCAAGCAGCTGTGCCTCACTTGCCTGCAGTGTGTCGCAGGATTTTTTATTTACATACAAAAGCTCATATGTATCCATATCACTGATATACACATTACCTGTATTGGCTGCCATCATCCATTCAAAATTATCGGTCATTTCCTGTTTGGCAGTCAGTAGCTGTTCACGCTCATCCAGCAGCTTTGGCATTGGTGTGTAACAGAGCAAGATCTCCTGTCCTTCATCTTCCAATTCCCGGATAGTTCCGGCAATTTCAACAATCCTGTCAGTTCCTGCAATCCTCATGCTGCAGCAAAGCTTCACATGACGCTGTCCGCAATGAGCGGCAGCAAAAATAGAAGTGCGCAGCTTTAGAAAATCCTGAACATAATCAGAAAAGCAGGAGGAAAACACAAACGCTTCTTCCAGCATATTCTGCCTGTTTTCCAGCATCTGACGAAACGCGGTATTCGCCCATAACAAAGACAGCGCATCATTCAGCTCATGCCTGCTGATCGCCATATGCAAATCCTCTATCATCCCCAGATCCGTTCCGCTTGCTGCGCATGCTTTTCTCAGTACCATATGATAATCCTCCGTAGTATCTGCCTTTCTTTCTGTACAAGCATTGTTACAAACTGCCCTCCCCATGTCCAAGCACTGTATTTAGAAACTCCCGCTTCCATCATGCTATTGACTGCAGATATTGTTGTATTTATTATAGCACAACCGAAACATTATTTTGTTATTTGCATTATATAAAAAAATTTATTACATGAAAATAAATTATAAATAGAAAATGAAACAGATAATCGACATACAAATTCAATAACTGCATGAAAAACAAACGGAGAAGGATCGTTATCAGACCTCTTCTGCAAAGCTATGCCGCCAGAGCTGCGTGACAGCGTCTGTTAGAGTACCAGCTCTATTTCATAGACATCATCCAATGGTATCCAGGAATAATCGCTGAATATGAGCCTGCGCTTATACTCATCGATTTTCTTCAGATTCATGATAAGCGTACGGTATGCTCCACCGTCCTTACGTTCATCCGGTTGAAAATAGGTTACCCGGATGCGCGGATGCTCATTGATATGCTGCAAAATTTCCTGCAGGCTTTCATCGTTCTGCATAGTTCTGTTTTCATCCAGAATTTTACGCTGGTCAATCTGCCGCTGAGCTTCCCTGATTGCCTCCTTATGCCCTGTTAAAGCAGCAAATGGCGCAAACTGGGCTGCACGATCCCGTACCGGCATCTGCGGATGCTTGTTTGATACCGGATGAGGCAAATGGATAATATCCTCATAGTTGTCTGTGTGCTGTTGTTCCATACAAATCTCCTTTTATGCCTTATGACCGCCAATCGTTTCATTTCGCCGGATGGTATTGGCACCCTCCTCCAGATTCATACCCTTTAAAACGGCATTCTTTCCATACTTTTTCTTTATCTGCAGCGTTGCCTTCTGAAGTGCCTTTTCCTTTTCGAGCTGTGCACGTTCTTTTTCTTCCTTCTGCCGCAATGCATCATAATCCACAAACAGGTCCAGCTGTTCTGCTTCTGCTTTTTGCTTTACCAGTGTTTCATCCACAACATGATTTGCGGATATATTGATTCTGCGTACTGTCAAATGCGGGTTTATAATCCTGTCAAAGAGCTTCATGACCTCTTTGATCATCCATTGGGATGATGCTGTATGCCGCTTTAGATTCGCTGTACCATGGGCGTGCTTTGGAATCGTTCTTCCATAGCGATCCGTTGTGACAGCCTTGACGTATGGGGCAGCGGTTTCGAGGTTCTCGATATCATACCCAATCGTCAATACGATCTGATCACAGACCTGCCCCTTGTCAACCAGAGAAAGAGCAAGAAGATCCAGCATTTCTTTAATAACAAGCCTTGTTTTTTCCGTATCATAGGGACAGCTCAGCACCTGCCCGGTACCAATGCTTGTATTCTCCGGCTGATATGCCTTGATATCTGCCATTGTACACGGTTCATATCCCCAGGCATGATCAATCAGCAGCTCCGCATTTACACCAAACAGCTGATACAGACGATCCTCGTTATATGCATCCTGCGCACTGCCAAGTGAGCATCTTGCGATATCACCCATCGTATACAGACCGATCTGCTCCAGCTTCTTCGCATAGCCTTTTCCAATGCGCCAGAAATCTGTCAGCGGTCTGTGATTCCAGAGCAGCCTTCGGTATCGCATTTCATCCAGCTGTGCAATCCGTACGCCATCACCATCCGCCGGAATATGCTTTGCCACGATATCCATGGCGATCTTGCACAGATATAAATTGGTACCGATACCTGCCGCAGCCGTGATACCGGTTGATTTCAGAATATCGGTAATGATACGCTTCGCCAGTTGTCGCGGTGTTGTCTGATAGGTTTTCAGATAACCTGTCACATCCAGAAAAACCTCATCGATCGAATAGACATGGATATCCTCCGCAGAAATATATTTCAGATAGATGTCATAGATTTTGGTGCTCTGCTCCAGATAAAACGCCATGCGCGGAGGAGCCGCAATATAAGTCATCGCAAGCTCCGGATGGGTAGTAAGCTCATGTTCATCATAGGATTCCCCGATAAACTGATGTCCGGGGGCCGACTTTCTTCTCTTTGCATTGATTTCCTTTACGGTTTGAACGACCTCGAACAGCCTTGCTCTTCCGGAAATACCGAATTTTTTCAGGGAAGGTGTGACCGCGAGGCAGATTGTTTTCTCCGTCTTTCCCGTATCCGCAACAACCAGATTCGTCGTCAGCGGATCCAGCTGCCTGCTGATGCACTCCACAGAGGCATAAAAGGACTTTAAATCTATCGCGATATAAATATGTTTTTTCTGTTCCACGTCATTGCCTCCTTATCCTCTACAGACAGTATTTGTATATTCCTCCATCCTCATACGGATTCCATGTATACACGAACTGTAATCTGCTTTCCTTGTAATCAGGTATGAGATTATAATCTGTCCTGCACAGAAAGATGCACATAGAAAACCATCTCCGATTGCTTATTGAAGTTTCTATATTTTATCACAAATGCTTGTTCGCGTCTTAGGAAAAAGGATGATATTTATCAGCACAGCCAGTCCTAGCTGCACACTTCCCATACGCAATCATTTCCTGATAAGCTGTTTTGCAGACTGCGCATGCATAAAGAGCTGCTGCATATATTCAAAAAAAGCGAAAAGCAATGCCGTAATGCTTCACCAAATATGCTATAATGGAAGCACATTTGAAAAGAAATTGGTATGATGCATATATGACACACAAAGCAAGTCGGGAGGAAGCGTATGTCCAGAAAAGCATATAGTCAGCAGGAACGAACCGCATTGAAAAAAAGACTGCATGAAATCGGTCTGGATATTTATTTAAAACAGGGCATCCAGAATGTCAAGCTCCCGGAGATTTTACAGCTGGCTGGAATTTCCAAGCCGTTCTTTTACACCTTTTACCCATCTCTGGGCGATTTGATTATTGATATCATCGATGAGCAGCGTATATCGATTATGAAGCTGCTTGAGAAGACACAGGCAGATGAGACACTGGATTGGAGAGGCAAAATAGAAGCCTTTCTGTATCCGCTTCTGCATCACAGGGAGCATCGTTTTTTCATCCTTTCCCCGGAGGAGGAGGTATGGCTGTATCAGCGGCTGACAAAGCAGTGCTTTGATTCTTTTCAGAAATCACAAATAGCATTTTACGAAGACCTTCTGGCTGCATGGGAGGTTCCTCTGACAGCGATTGCCCCGCAGATCATGGGCAATTATCTGTTATCCCTCATTATTGTACGAAACAATGCCCCAACCTCTCTCCCCTTTTTATTTCATGAGTATCTTGATGAAACAGCAGCTTTGCAAATACGTCTGTTTATAGACCATCTGGAATCCCTGCGGCTACAAAGCATACGGTAAACGTATGTTTTTTCTTGCTTTCCGAGCCTGCTCTATGTATAATAAAAATATAATTACCAAAATTATTTTTGGTAAGTAAAAAGGAGGATTTGTATGGGTTTATTTGGTAAAAAGAAAAAGGCCTGGGATGAAGGACGTATTCAGGAAAACAAGGCTAAAATGCGCGCACTGTTTGAACAGGTTGTAGAGGATGCCGCAGGCTATCAGCTTGTCTACGCATATTCCTCCAACATAAAAACAAGCAATTACATACTCGCCAGAAAAACAACGTATACGTACACGAGCCTGATCGTCGGTTTCCGGGAAGCTGATATGAGTATCGTCATTTTACAGACAACACCGGAGCTGGAGGGCTGCAGCGATCCGGAAATCTTCAGAAAGGGTGAAATCAAGAAAGCCAAGGTTGTTCAGGGCGGCTTCACCATTTATCACAAGGGTGGTCTTATGGCCGGGTATACACAGTTTTATATTTCTGACGAATATGATGATGACAATCTGTTCGCTTATATGCGACAGAGTGAAGAGGCAGCACAATGGGATATCTTCTGGCCTAAATTCTGTAAGTAAGTATGGATACGATAACTCTCATCTTAATCATTCTTGCCGGTATGAGTCTCTCTTTACTTGCAGCTCATCTGTGGGTGGGGATAATTGACGGAATCGGCGGGTGTTTCAAGAGAATATTTCACATCGGACGTAAACAGAAGAAGGCCTGGCATACACTGTCAAAGGAACCTCGTCAAGAATCACAAAGCATCAGGAAAAAGCCTTCGCCATTCGAAGAATAACGTACAGGCAGAAGCTCCTTCAGCAGCATTGCCGCTGTTTGCAAATCAAATTGTATAACATAACAAAAAGCAAGTTCGTTCAATGACTTGCTTTTTATATCCTCTTTTCATCAATATCCCGCACACGAAGTACTGCAGCTCCGGTATCATTTTTCACAATTGACCATTTTCTTAATCAGGAACGGCTACATTCTCTTTATTTTGTTTTCCTCTACATGATCTGTTAAGAACGCCTGCATCTTATCCGCGTTTACCATAAGGCTTTCCACTTTAAATCGTTTCCCTTGTGCAGTGAAAACAGTGATCATCTCGTTCTGCGCAAATGTATTCTTTCGAACCTTCCATTGTACATTGCGGATGTCGGTTATCGCAAAGCTGAACTTCACCAGACCAAGCCCCTTTCTGACCGTTATCCTTGATCCGTTCACCCTGATTCTATACATTTTTGTCCATAAGATAACGAAGGTCACAGGAATAAACACAAATACCGTTGTACAGATATACATGGCCGTATGAGGTGGCGGCAAGAAGATCGTATTCAATACCACCAGAATGATAAAGAAGCATAGGATACATACCCATAGCCAGAAGACGATGGGAGGGTTTGTTACCGTAAAGCATTTCCTTGTACGCATACTTTCCTCCTTATTGGCACAGGCCATCTTCTTCATACAGCAGCTTAGCCGCAATAAAAACCAATGCGCAACAGCAGCTTATGAACATAAAGGAAAATCATTCCTTCGTTATCGTCAGACTTTCAAATGCCTCCTTTGCCTTTTCCTGTCCGGCAAGACTGGCTATCAGCATTCCTGTTTTTGAATCCCTGATCCATACAACAAAATTTTCCTCTGTCCCTGATTCCCCTTCTATTTCATACATATAATAGGTATTTCCATCCTTTTCTGTATCCTCCAGCACACGCATTCCCTGCTGACCTTTGATAGCCAGATAACTGTTATATCCGGTTTCATGGATAAACATTCCTTGTAAAATGTTTTCTTCATCCTTTTTAACTGTAAACTGTCCATCCTTCTGCGATAAGGACAAGCCGTTCGAGGTATCCAGTTTCACCTTAATGGTATCGCCGGTTTCCACATTGAATGTATAAGATTTGCTGGATGAGGCTGAGCATGCCCCAAGCGTAAGCATCATGGCTACTGCCAGCATAAGAACACCTGTTTTCATAATTCGTTTCATTGCCTTCTCCATTCTCCCGCTTCGCACGAGTATTAAATTTTAATGCTTGGAATTGTTTATTTTACAACACGTTTGATTTTTTCCACACATTCCCTATAAATGTATTACGATCCTGCATATTTCCTCATCTGCCTTTATCTATACGGCAGGCAATCTGCCCTTCTCCTTACCCGGCATCTGCTTTATGATATCGATAACAGATAGATGTCATTTCTGCACAGGCCGTTTAAAGCGAGTTTTCCTTCCTTCAATGGCGGTATCTTCCTCCTTCTGCATGTTGCTGATAAAATTGTTCCTTATCCTCATACATTTTTTGATCTGCACTACGGATGATAGCCTTCAGATTGCGGCAGGAATGCGTCCATTCATAACCGACAGCCGCTTTACATTCCTCCCTGTTAAATGTATCCTTCAGCTTCTGTATGATATCTCTGAATTCTGCTTCCTCCACATCCGGACAGATGATCACAAACTCATCGCCCCCTACACGGTAGAGGTTTCCTTCCGGCACACTGCTTTGCATAATTGCCGCTCCTGTTTGCAGCAGCTGATCTCCGGCCTCATGCCCGAAACGATCATTGATTTCCTTCAAACCATTCACATCAATAAACGCCACGCCCACAGTAGTCTCTTTTTCTGAAAATTCCTCCACATCCTGAATATAGCGGTTGTGATTATAAAATTTTGTTAATGTATCCATATAGCTTAACCGATACAGTGTTTTTTCATCCTCATTTCTGCGAATTGCCAGCATGATGAAGTAACTGAATGTCAGTAAAAATTTCTCTGCATCCTCAAAGACTTCCACCGACAGATTATCCAATCCGATCATACCTCCGAAATTACCGTATCGCTCAAATGGAACAAGGATCAGCCGCTCTATCTTTTGACCAGATAACAGTTCATATTCCGCCTGCCTGTCTCCCTGAAGCTCCTTGACATCCCTGATCATAATGCTGGCCTGCTCATCATATAGCTGGAACCACCATTTATAATCATGCCTGGATAAATGCTGCAAATTATCAATCTCAGGAGTGATCCCTTCTCTGCACCATTCTGCAATATTTGACATCTCATCATTTTCCATATAGAACACATAGGCCCGCTCTGCTTCAAATACCTCTCCAATCAATTTCAAGACATGATTCATAGCATCCACTGTATGATGATTCTGATACAGCTCGCGGATACAGTCAATCAGAATGTTATCTCTTTTTATGCGCTTCTCCAATTCCTTTTTCTTTTGCAGACTCTCGGTAATATCAAAGGCGATTTCCATTCTTGCCTCACGACCTTCCCAGTCAATGAGACGATCTTTTAACAGATAGTGTCCGTGAATAACAGGATTGCTGTGTTCCCATGTATAAGTCTCATCCTTTGACAGCTTTGCATTGGGGCAGAAGTCACAGGGCTTATCAAATCCCTGCAGTGCTTTATAGCATTTCAGTCCTGTTAACTCCTTTATGTCAAATAGCTTTTTCCCTGCATCATTCACAAACAACAGGTCATAGGTATGAATATCCGCAACATACATCAGCTCTGTCATCTCGTTGATCGGCATGAGCATCAGCTGTGCTTGTCTGGCAAGCTGCTCACTTTTTCTTCTGTTCTCAGCCTCTGCCTCCAATAAGCGCCTTCTCCGCTTTTCCTGCTGATATGTGAAAATCGTTACCATCATCACAACCACAAGGAATGCACAGATAACGATAATCAAAAACGTTCTTGACTGCTGAACGATTTCCTCCGTATATACCTCTGCAATATCCACCGCCTCATCCGCCATGGCAAAATACTGCTCGCTTAATGCATATAAGCGTTGTTTGTTATTCCCGCTGCTGCGATATTGCAAGATTTCTTTTTTGATATCTGCCCATTCCTTTTCCATTTCAGCGAGAAGTCCCTGATACTCCATCTGATCCAAACGGGAGATATGTGCATCTTCATCACCGTAAAGCAAGCCATGTAAAGTTCGATCCAGCTCGTCAATCAGTGCATCATTTGGTTCATGATTCAATTCCTGCTTAATCAGCCTTTGCGTAGCTCCGCGTATGATTCCGGTATAGTTTATAATACGGGCGTTCCCCTGAAGCTTTGCATTCGAATCCATGGATAGAAATCCAATGGTGATTATCGCTATACAGAGAAGCAATGGTATAATGCCAACGAGATGGTTGGATAATATTTTTTTTCATTGGATAAAACCTCCTGTGTATTCGCAGTCCTTATATTTATATTTACTATTTTATCATGTAATGTTATTTGATGCACCAATTTCATTCCTTTCCTACAGGCTACAGCACATTTTTCTGCAGAAAGCGATATTGCCTGTTCCTGCAGCGCGAATGGCAGGCAAAGTGATACTGTGATTGCACATTTGTATATGGTATCTGAAGCCCCCTTATTTATCACCATTTTCAATCATCATCTGGTTATTACCCAAGACGAAATCGATGGATCAGAAACACTTCAAGCGGTTATTTACAGACCGCTTATGATTTGATTATTCCAAGCGGTACGCCATAAATGCAGTTCCCTTATTTATGAATGGCACTTCTAAAAATATATCTGCCAGTATTATTTTAAAAGGTCTTATGCTGCATCCCTTTGCTTTGCAGCACACGCCTCTTGAACCCATTATTGTGATAGTAAGAAAAGATGTGGATTTTACTCCACATCTTTTCTACTTTCCTATATGTTTTCGCTATTTTATTTACGAAAAGCCTACTGCACATTTCTGTAGCTGCGTGCTTACCCTGTAGTTTAAAGACAGCTATCCCTTTTTATGATTGATAGCAGCCTGTGCTGCAGCCAGTCTGGCAATCGGTACACGGAACGGACTGCAGGATACATAGCTCAGTCCCATACGGTGACAGAAATCAATACTGCTAGGATCGCCTCCATGCTCTCCGCAGATTCCCAGCTTGATTTCAGGGCGTGTCTTTCTTCCGCCTGCAACTGCCATTTCAATCAGCTTTCCGACACCCTTCTGATCAACTCTTGCGAACGGATCCTGTTCAAAGATTTTCTTTTCATAGTAATCATTCAGGAATCCACCTGCATCATCACGAGAGAATCCAAAGGTCATCTGTGTCAGGTCATTGGTTCCGAAGCTGAAGAATTCAGCCTCCTCTGCGATTTCATCCGCCAGCAGTGCTGCACGTGGGATCTCAATCATCGTACCAACATGGTATTTCATATCAGAAGCCTCACGTTTCAGAATTCCATCTGCCGTACGCACAACAACATCCTTAACAAATTTCAATTCAGCCTTATCTCCTACCAGAGGAATCATGATTTCCGGTTCAATTTTCCAATCCGGATGCTTGCGGTTTACATTGATTGCCGCTTCAATGACTGCTGTTGTCTGCATTTCAGCGATTTCCGGATAAGAAATCGCAAGACGGCATCCGCGATGACCCATCATCGGATTAAATTCGTGCAATCCGGAAATAACGCTCTTAAGCTCATCCAGATCAATATTCATATCCTTTGCCAGCTGTGCAATATCATAAGAGCTTGTCGGCAGGAATTCATGCAGAGGCGGATCCAGATAACGGATTGTCACCGGAAGTCCGTGCATTGCCTCATAAATGCCCTCAAAGTCCCCACGCTGCATCGGCAGCAGCTTGGAAAGTGCTTTTCTTCTCTGTCCTTCGGTTTTGGATACGATCATTTCACGGACAGCCTTGATACGGTCACCTTCAAAGAACATATGCTCGGTACGCACCAGACCGATTCCCTCAGCTCCAAAGGCTACTGCCTGTGCTGCATCCTTCGGTGTGTCGGCATTGGTTCTGACCTTCAGCGTACGAATCTCATCCGCCCATGTCATAAAGCGTTCAAAGTCACCGGAAATCTCTGCCGGGACCGTTTTGATTTTGCGGCCGTAAATATTACCGGTAGAACCGTCCAGAGAAATATAATCTCCCTTATTATAGCGTTCTTCATTCACTATGAAATATTTTTCTTCCTCGTTGATTTTAATATCCCCGCAGCCGGATACACAGCATGCTCCCATACCGCGGGCTACAACTGCCGCATGGGAGGTCATACCGCCACGCACAGTCAGGATACCTTCCGATACATGCATACCTTCAATATCCTCCGGTGAAGTTTCCAGACGGACAAGAATTACCTTGTGTCCGAGTGCCGTTTCCTCGATTGCTTCCTCTGCTGAGAACACGATCTGTCCGCAGGCAGCACCAGGAGATGCCGGCAGTGCACTGGCAATCGGTTTTGCACTCTTCAGATCCGCATCATCAAAGCGCGGGTGCAGCAGAGAATCCAACTGCTTTGGCTCCACCATCATCAAGGCTTCCTCTTTGGTAATCATGCCTTCATCCACCATATCACAGGCAATTTTTAAAGCTGAAGCAGCCGTACGTTTTCCGTTACGGGTCTGCAGCATGAACAGATTTCCCTTTTCAATGGTAAATTCCATATCCTGCATATTCTTATAATGACTCTCCAGCGCCGCACAGATTTCTGTAAATTTCTGGTAGGCAGCCGGCGCAATTTCCTTCAGCTGATCGATGGTCTGCGGGGTACGGATACCTGCGACAACATCCTCTCCCTGTGCATTCATCAGGAATTCACCATACAGCTTGTTTTCACCGGTACTTGGATTACGGGTAAAAGCAACACCGGTACCGCAGTCATTTCCCATGTTTCCAAATACCATCATCTGTACGTTGACAGCAGTTCCCCAATCTCCCGGAATGTCATTCATCTTGCGATAGAAAATGGCACGCTGATTATTCCAGGAACGGAAGACCGCTTCAATCGAACGGTACAGCTGCTCTTTCGGATCGGACGGGAAGTCCTCCTCCAGAGAATCTTTATAGAATTTCTTGAAGCGTTTTACCATTTCCTTCATGTCATCCGCATCAAGGTCGGTATCCTGCTCCACTCCTTTTTTCTCTTTCATATCATCGATGATGTCTTCAAACTTCGCCTTGTTCAAGCCCATAACAACATCTGCGAACATCTGGATGAAACGACGGTAGGAATCATATGCAAATCGCGGATTATCCGTCAGTTTTGCGACACCCTCCACAACCTCATCATTCAGTCCTAAATTTAAAATGGTATCCATCATGCCTGGCATAGACGCACGCGCACCAGATCTTACGGATACTAACAACGGATTTTTCGGATCCCCAAACTGTTTTTGAGACAGTTCTTCCAATTTCATTAAATAATCAAAAATTTCCTTGCGAATTGCTTCATTGATAGCTTCACCATCCGCATAATACTGATTACAAGCCTCTGTTGTAACAGTGAAACCAAAAGGTACAGGCATACCGAGGTTCATCATTTCTGCCAGGTTTGCGCCCTTACCACCGAGCAGCTCTCTCATCTGCCCGTTTCCTTCTGAAAACAGGTAAACATACTTTTTGCCCATTAAGCATTCCTCCTCTTATGTAATCGTTTACATTGGATATCTTATATTATACAGCATTTTCATATATTTTCCTAGTATTAGTTAAAAAGTTATGCAATTCACAAAGTGCTCCATTCACTATATGCACAGCATGGCAGAATATGCTGCTGTCTTCCTGTCGGCTTTTTCTTTCCCATACATTTGTCATGATGTCAAATCTTTGGAATCATGCTATACTTTCAGGGATATGGCAACTGCTGCAACCGCAGGTTGACAAAACGCAAGAGGAGCTTGGTAGCACAGCTGCAGCCCTTTTGCTAGGATATAGGTGTGAGGTGAACTACTATGAAATTTGGAGAAAAACTACAGAAGCTAAGAAAAGAGAAGGGAATGTCACAGGAGGAGCTTGCCGCTCGTCTGCACGTATCCAGACAGGCTGTCAGCAAATGGGAGAATGATCAGGGCTATCCCGAAACGGAGAAAATGCTGATGATTGGAAACATCTTTTCCGTAACTATGGATTATCTGTTAAAGGACGAGGGAGGAGACCAGCCGCAGGAACAGGGCTTTTATGCGAGTCGGGAATGTGTACAGGGCTATCTGCAGCAGGAGAAAAGAATTACACTGCGGATTGCTGTCGGGACGCTGCTCTGCATTCTTTCCGGGCTGCCGATTCTTATTTTCCCACAGCTGGAGGATGTCATGAGTGTCTTTTCAATGCTCATCATCGCCCTGGGAATCGCCGTGTTTGTATCCCTTTCCTTCGATAAGGATGAATACAAGATACTCAAACAGGAGCCACTGTATTTTGATCACGATTATCTGCAGGAGCTGAAGGGTGAACATGACGGACTGCAGAAAAAATTCAAGCGTCTTATTATCGGCGGACTGCTGCTGATATTTCTCAGCTGCATCATCGCGATAATCAGTGAGGATGTTTTGCATATGGAGGAAGGATTGCTGGATGCTGTCTATCTGCTGCTGATTTCCACTGCTGTCTTCCTGTTTATTTATGCAGGCTGCTCTATGGACACATATGAACTGCTTGTTGATAACGAGACATATCGTAAAAAAAAGCATGGAGAACGCTTTTCCTGGCTGTATTATGTCACCATTGGCTGTGCTTCCATTCTCTATGTCGGCTTGGGAATGCTGTTTGGTAAAGAGGCATGGAGAACCGGCTGGATACTTATCGCCGTCACATGGCTTGTGACCTACGGCATCGTCAGCGGTATCAGTATGCGCAAGAAATAATGACAGCCTTAACCGGATAGCGAACTGCAAAAGATCTTCCCTATCCTTACCTGTGTAGTCATTTGTAAATAAATGCACCCATTCTGAAATACCGGTATTTTAGAAGAAAGCAAATCGCCTTTATGATAACGATTTGCTTTTTCTTTTCTTTTGCCATTATAAGAGCCTTCCCAGTCAGAAAAACGAACAGAGCAATCTGTCCGTTTTCTATATAACTAACCCGCAAACTGGGCGTCATACAACCCCTTATCCATATTTCCGCTGACAATAATAACATGACCTGCAAATATACCGCCGTCATCATAATACAATTCAAACTCCCCATCCTGTGACACGTTGACAGACTCTATCCGGATACGACGTATAAATTCATCAGCACACAGCTCATCTTCGTCTTCATCCTGCCACTCAATTGCACAGCTGAGTAATTGCTCGGCAGCGTACCGACGGGCTTTTTTATCCCATGCAGCGGCATCCTCCTGCAGCCTGCGAAAAACAGTTAATGCCTTATCCGCACGCTTATCATCATGCCCATCTGTATCCAGTAAAATCTCTGCCTTTTGCGCATTCCACTCCCCCTCCCCCTGAAACATGGACAGGGAACGGTTCAGCTGCAGTTGACAGGTATCTGACAGAGATAAAAAGACAGGCTTCTGATATTCCTTCAGCAGTTCCTGCAGCTGCGGCTGTTTTACATTTCGCTCCAGTACATCCACCAGCAGCAGACAGGCACCGGCAGGAATCTCCTGATTTGACCATATCGTTTTTTTCGGCAGGGATTCCCGCACCTTTAAACGATAAATCGTTTCCTTTTTCAAACGAAACACTTTTCCCGGTTTTTTATTTTCCTTTTCACTCAGCATCCACTGCAGTACCTTTTTCTCCTGCTTCAGCTCTGCAGTTTTACCATCTATGTGGGCAAGCAGCCGCATACTGACTGTCCAACAGCGTTCCCCTTTCATGCGGCAGGAGCCTGCATCATCCTGTGTCAGTGCATAGATTTCCTTGATCTCTTCCGCAAAGCCTTCCTCAAATTTCTTTTTTTCTGTTCGTTCCTTCCACATTGCAGCTCTCCCTTTCTTCTGAAAACGGGATATTTCCAGTTTGGAAACATCCCGTTATACACAAATGATACCAATAGAGCTTGACCTGTTCTTATTTCCGTACTTCCTATATACCCTTTCTTTTCACAAGCTCAGCAAACGTTTTATCTTTGCCCGTCCTATTTTTTCCCCAACAGACGGAACATATTCTTCTTATAGACCTCTACGCCAGGCTGATTGAACGGGTTGATATCCAGCATATAGCAGGTAATGGCACATGCCTTGAAGAAGAAATAGCACATATAACCAAAGCTTTCCGCACTCATATCGTCCAGTGTCAGAATCAGATTTGGAACACCGCCTGTTTCCTCGTGTGCTTCCAAAGTTCCCTGACACGCCATTTTGTTTACCCAGTCAACGGATTTTCCTGCCAGATAATTCATGCCATCCAGATTATCCGCATCTTCCGGGAAGTTCAGATCCAGCGTTGGCTTGTCAATCAGCAGCAGTGTTTCATACAGAACCTTCTTTCCGTCCTGTACAAACTGTCCCAGAGAATGCAGATCGGTAGAGAAGTTTGCGCTTGTCGGCAGATTTCCCTTGCATTCCTTTCCTTCACTTTCTCCGAACAGCTGCTTCCACCATTCTGCAACCATCGTCATCTGTGTTTCATAGCTTACCAGCATTTCCACATCTTTTCCCTGATTTTCCAGAATACGGCGGCTTACTGCATAGGCATAGGCATCGTTTTTGCTTAAATCCGGATCCTTTAAATCTTCATAAGCCTTTTTCAAACCGGTCATGATAGCATCGGTATCAATACCTGCCACAGCGATTGGAAACAGTCCAACCGGTGTGATGACGGAGAAACGTCCACCAATATCATCCGGAATTACAAAGGTTTCATAGCCTTCCTTATCGGCAGTCGTTTTCAGCGTGCCTCTTGCCTTATCCGTTGTCGCAA
>SKEY01002576.1_pt1 | contig 18515 bp, 16 predicted proteins | sample 4843871 | NCBI WGS metagenome assembly SKEY01 (sample SAMN11008797, study PRJNA524170) | human gut metagenome | biome: Human fecal sample; material: Feces; isolation source: fecal sample from pouch patient p36 | host: Homo sapiens | place: Israel: Tel-Aviv | collected 2016-12-04 | reverse complement strand
ACTTCCTAGAAAACAAAAATCTAAAAAAGATACACATGTAAAAGATAAATTAGTTGTTGTTGAAGGTTGGGCTAGAAATGGTTTAACAGAAAAACAAATTGCACATAATCTCGGTGTTGCCTATTCAACTTTTAGAGTTTATAAAGAGAAGTATCCGGCACTGTCGGCAGTCTTAAAAAAGGGTCGTGAGGTTATAGACTTTGAGGTCGAAGGTGCACTAATTAAAAGGGCTCTGGGTTATTCTTATGTAGAAGTAACTAAGGAATTAGTAGAGGATGAAACAACAGGGATTGCCGAATTAAAGGTGGTAAAAACAGTTACAAAACAAGTAGCGCCAGATGTCACTGCACAGATATTTTGGTTGAAGAATAGAAAACCTGAAGTATGGAGAGATAAAACAGCTATTGAGCATAGTGGTGAAGTAAAAACCAACAATCCTTTTACAGGGCTTACTACGGAAGAACTAAAAGAGTTGATTAAGAAATGCTAGATACTGAATTGATAAAGATAGAGGCACAAAAGGAACTTGCAAGACGTGAGTTCTTTTTTTATTGTAATTTAAGAGCCAGTGATTTCTATAAAGCAAACAGACCTTTTATTGTTAATCTGTGTAATGAGTTACAAGCATTTATAGAGGGAGAAGATGAGATATTAATATTAAATCTTCCACCAAGACATGGGAAGAGTAGAACAGTAGGAATGTTAGTAGAATGGATTTTAGGTAGAAATAATGAGGCTAAAATAATGACAGGTTCTTATAATGAAACTTTATCTACTATGTTTTCTAAAAATGTAAGAAATACTATTCAAGAAGAAAAAGCTGATAAAGATAAAATAATTTATAATGATATTTTCCCTAATACCCACATCAAGCAGGGAGATGGAGCAATGAACTTGTGGAGTTTGGAAGGTGGATACAATAACTATTTGGCCACATCCCCTGGTGGTACTGCTACTGGATTTGGTTGTAGTTTACTAATTATAGATGACCTTATTAAGAATGCAGAGGAAGCGTATAACGAAAGTGTACTTGAGAAGCATTGGGATTGGTTCACACAGACCATGCTATCAAGACTTGAGGAAGGCGGAAAAGTAATAATTATCATGACACGTTGGGCCACTGGTGATTTAGCAGGAAGAGCATTAGAGCACTACAAGGGAGAAGGGAAAAAGCTAAAACACATTGTTATGAAAGCTTTGCAAGATGATGGAACTATGCTTTGTGATGAGATTCTAAGCTACAGAAGTTACAAATCTAAGATACGGGCCATGGGACAAGAGGTTGCAAGTGCTAACTACCAGCAAGAGCCTATTGATTTAGAGGGTAGACTCTACAGCTCTATTAAGACATACACTAGATTACCTTGTGACGGTAGAGGGCATACGCTATTTACCGCTTATAAGAATTACACAGATACGGCAGATACAGGGGCCGACTACTTATGTAGTATCTGTTATGGGGTGTATAACAAAGAGGCGTATGTCCTTGATTTGATATATACCAAGGAGCCTATGGAAGTAACGGAACCTGCGGTTGCTAAAATGTTGAATAGTAATAATATCAGGGAAGCTGATATAGAAAGTAATAACGGTGGTAGGGGATTCGCCCGAAGTGTGGATAGGATACTGAAAGAAAAGTTAGACAATAGCAAGTGTAGAGTTAACTGGTTCCATCAATCACAAAATAAACAGGCGAGAATATTATCGAATGCTACTGGAGTTATGGATCACATTTATTTCCCTCATAACTGGCAGGACAGATGGCCTGAATTCGCTAAGGCTATATTGACTTATCAGAAAGAAGGGAAAAACAAGCATGATGACGGACCTGATGCATTAACTGGAGTTTGGGAGAAATGTAGCAAGAATACAGGAATAAAATTATTGGAAGGGGTGATGATGTAGTGGAAGAAATTATAAAAAAGATGTTGGAAGCCCAGGCAGCAAGGAACACACAGTTCAAAAATGACTGGGAGAGATACAAAACTAAAAAGGTTGAAATATTTGAAAGAATTCTACCAGTTGCACAAAAAATAAATAATAAAATCAACCACGATTATGTTGGAATAATCATAAATACAAAGGTTGGGCATTATTTAGGAAATCCAGTATCAATCAGTTTAGATAATCCTGACGAGAAAAAAAGTGCTGAATTACTTAGATTCAGAAGATATACAGCATTTGACAGGGTATTAACCGAATTAGGGGTACAGGCCGCGGTATTTGGATACGGTGTGGCTCTAGCCTACATCGACGAAATGGGAAAATTTGATTTCATTGAGGTGGACCCTTGGACCGTGTATTTCTCAGACGATTTAGCATTTAGAGTAATAACTGATACCGATGAGGACGGGAAGGATATTGAAATTATAGAAGCATACGATAAAAAGAAGAGATATTATTTCGCTAAGAAGGAAAATAGTGTATCACCTCTGAGTGAATATAAGGGCTTAAAAAGCAATGTTAATCACTTGTTTGATAGAATACCCCTCATAAAGTTTAAAAACAATAAAGAAGAGCTATCAGAGACGTATAGAGTGAGGAATATAATTAACAGTGTGGACAGGATGGTGTCAGACTTGGCCAGTGAGATAGAACAGTTCAGATTAGCCTATATTAAGTTTATAGGGTGTGAACCAACTCCAGAGCAGATAATAGGTCTGCAGCAAACAGGAGCTATAGCAATACCGGGGGATAATCCTGGGGCGGATGTGGGATTCATAACTAAACAATTAGACATAGCAGGGGTATTGCAGTCTATAGATTTAGAAGTTAAGAATATATTTAGATTCTCTCACACATACGACAGCCACGGCGATAGAGAGGGATTCGGGCAGTTAACGAATTTAGGGATTCACTTTTTAATGGCCCCGATCAACAATAACTGTAAGAAGACAATTCACTATTTCAAAGAGGCCTTATATCAGTTATTCACTTTTTATTCTCAAACAACCGACGGTAAATGGCTAGACCCTTATGAGATTAGCTTTAATTTCACCCTTGATACACCTAGAAATATTCTGGAAGAGTCACAAATACAAAGAAACCTTGAGGGCTTGGTATCCACTGAAACTAGATTGAAACTAGCTACGTTCGTTGATGACCCTCAAAAAGAGATTGAGAAGATGGATGATGAGAGGGAGAAAGACACCCCCCCTGATATGTATGAGAAACTAGGTGGAGCAGATGGACAAGAGGAGTAAGTATTATCTAGATAGATTTACGAAACAAGAAGACGGGATTAATAAGCTGACTGTGAAGAAGGAAGCAGCGTTGAAACGTATATACCGAGATGCCAAAAAAGAGCTGGAGTCCGATTTGGCCGTGTTCCTTGAAAAGTATTCTAGGGCGAATAAGCTCGAAAGTGCAGACCTGAAACGAATGCTGAATACTAAGGAAATAGCAAAGTTCAGATATGACATCAAAGGGTATGTGGATGAAATCGAACGATTAGGGAAAGACACCCTTGAGGGGAAGGCTCTAAAAAAGGAGCTAGATATCATGGCCGGTCGAACTAGAGTATCTAGGGTAGAGGCATTAAGAACAGGAATAGAGCATGAACTTAACAAAGTTGCTATAAAATCCTCAGATACCATTAAAAACCATTTGAGTGGTGTAGTTGATGAAACATATAGTGAGGTCTTTAAAATTATTAGAGGCAATACAATGGCTAAGCTAGATACAAAATTAATTAAAAGAATTGTAGGACAAAAGTGGGATAGTAAAAACTATTCACAAAGAGTTTGGCAGAACAGAAGAGGTTTAGCCGATAAAGTCATGAAGACTATAACTAGTGGAATAATGCAAGGGCACGACTTTGACCGTATGGTTGACGGATTAAGAAAAAACGTTGCTGTCGGGTATTATGAGGCTAGACGACTTATGCATACTGAAACGACTTTCGCACTTGAGAGAGCCAAGGGCGAGGCTTTCAAGGATATGGGGGTTAAGAAATATAGATTCGTAGCTGTAATGGATAGGGACACCTCGGAAATATGCAGAAACCTTAACGGGCAAGAGTTTGAGATGAAAGATAGGCAGATAGGCATTAACTGTCCGGCAATGCATCCGTTTTGTCGGAGTGTGACTGTCCCTGTGTTGGAAGTGAAAAAGGATAAAATTATAGAGCAGAACAAAATACGAAGAACCCATCCAGCTACGGAAGTTATTCCCTCTGTCAGGGTATAGAACAGACGAGGTTGTTAAGAAAGATGACTTTATATCCCCTTACATTGGGAAAGCCTATGAAGGGGCTACAGAGGTTGTGTCCATGGGGTTAGAATCCATATATACTGGAGAAAAGCAGGTTAAAAGTTTTAATATGAAAACCTGGAAGATTGAGGAAAAAGGAATTGAGGATGACGAAGACTTTTTAAAATTAATAAAAAAGGGGTGATGTCTATGGCATTAGGCGGATTTATAGTGTTAGCCGTTGCAATAGGTGTAGCGGTATTGGTTGTTAGAAAACATAATAAGAAAAAATAGGGAAAAAGAGGTGAACTCACAGAGGGCAACTCTTTTTTTATTTACAGGAGGTTAAGAAATGGCAGATGAAATAACAAAAAAAAATGGCGGAGTAGCAGGAACAGGGGAAGTAGTAAATACGGCAACTGGCTATACAGCTACAGACGTACTAGGGAACACAGAGGTGATGAAAGAAATATTAAAAAGTGACGCAGTAAAGGCATTAATCCAATCCGAGGCTGACAGAGTTAGAACTAAAGCAGCTCAGGAAAAAGAAAGTCAATTGACTGAATTTGCTAAATACAAGCAAGAAACGGATTCGAAAATTGCAGAGCTTTCTAAATTTCAAAAAGATTACTTCAAGACTGAAACTCTTAAAAAGAGTGGATTAGACGTGGATTTGTGGGGATATGTGAACGGTGATACCGAGGCTGACATATTGAAAAGTGCTGAGGCTTTGAAAACTAAAATAGCCCAATTAGCACAAGTACAAGTCGGTGGACAAGTGCCAACCGATACTAAGTCATACTCAGGACTGACTAAAGAACAGTTCGGGAAGATGACTTATACAGAAAAAGCGGAATTATATCAGAAAGACAAAGATTTATATTTCAAGATGAGTAAAGGAGAGTAGATATCATGGCAAATGAAACTAAAGCACAAGACCTTATTATACCTGAGGTTATGGCGGATATTGTAAGAACTGAGTTAACACACAAATTGGTGTTCGCACCTTTATTAACTATTGATAGAACACTATCAGGGATACCTGGTAATACTGTAACTGTACCAAAGTGGGGATTGATTGGAGAAGCTGAGGACGTAGCAGAGTTAGGAGCTATTCCATACGAGAAATTAACAACTTCTAAGACAACTATGACAATCAAAAAAGTTGGAAAAGGAGTTCAATTTTCAGACGAGGCCCTATTATCCGGGTACGGTGACCCTCTAGGAGAAGGAACTAGACAATTGACTCTTTCAGTTGCTAGAAAGATAGATTCAGATACACTAGCTGAAATCAAGAAATCAAAATTGAAATATGACAGAAAGTCAGAAGAGCTATCATATGGGGTATTAGCGGATGCATTAGTGAAATTCGGGGAGAAGATAGACACACCAAGAGTAGTGTTCATAACTCCCGAGCAATATGCACAGTTAAGAAAGGATACTAATTTCCTAGCACTTAAGGACATGGCTGGAAAACCTATCATCATGAGCGGAACAGTTGGGGAATTATGTAGTGTTCAGTTAGTTGTAACAGCTAATCCAGCTATTATCAGTGGTTCTACTGTGGAAAACTATATCGTTGAAGCTGGAGCAATTGCATTATTATTAAAAAGAGATGCACAAATTGAGAAAGACAGAGATATCGATCATAAGTCTACTAAAGTTAACGTTGACCAGCACTATGGAATTTATATTAAAGATGATAGTAAAGTGCTTAAATTAATAACTAAAAAGCCAGCTATTAAAGCTAGTGAGCCTCAAGAATAAGGAGTTGAGGGGCATTGGGATTAAAACTAAAGGTTAATATTAGCCTTGATGAAAAAGTCCTGGAAGAGGTATCACGGAAGCTGAACGATAAAGTGGCGGCACTGTATGCAGCAGTAGTCCCTCGTACCCCTGTTAGTAGGAGTAGAAAAGGTGTTAGGGGTACAAAAAAAGGTCATACTGGGGGCCATCTACGACGTAATTGGGGTATTATCCCAGCCGAGATAGACGGGGACTCGGTAGTGGCCTTTTTGTACAATAACGCCCACTATGCGGGACACGTTAATTTTGGGCACCGTACAAGGTTAGGAAAAGGGAAGGCTGAGAAATATAAGCCTAAAAAAGATGGAAAAAGTTACGTCAAGGGGCAGCATTTCCTCGAAAAAGCTTTGGGAGATGTGGGGTTGGATCCTACTCAATTGAACCCTAACTATAAAAAATAGGAGAGGTGATTATGGGGCACTATACAATACCGCAAGGTCTATTAGACAAAGTCAAAAGGCTTATGAGGCTTAATGATGAAGAGTTTGAAACGTATTTAGCTAGTTTAGAAATGGAAGCGAAGGCATATGTAATGGGACTACTGTATGTGGATTATGACACTTTGGATAGTGAAACACAAAAAATAATGAATAGTTTTTATTTACAATATGCACTTTATTCAAAACTTGAGAAAGACGAAATATCTCAAGATAAACTAGACTTTTTAAATAATTATATACAGGGATATAATTCAAAACTTGAAAAAACGGGTAAAAAAGAAAGTTTAATCCTGCCAGGAGTGAGGATTCTGTGATTGAGTTTTTGAAGAAAATAAGGGATATTGCAGGTATGGAGAGTGAGATAGGAGAGTACGGCCCTGATAGTACTTTTCTATACCCTTTTCTTCTACTAACTCCAATCTCTGAGAAGTGGAGCACTGGACTTCTTGGGGATGTCATGGATAAGATAATACGGATACGTTTATCGTTATTTCTTGAAAATGACGGCAAATATGAGGATACAGCTCAGGAGGCAGTTAAAACGTTAAAAGGGCTATTACTAGACAAAAGAATAAAGAATGAGGTAATAACGTTCATTAGTACAGAGGTTCAACTGTCCTTGGTGGAAGAACAGACCGTAATGTGTGCAATATTAGATACAAGTTTAGAAATAACTAGGAGGTAAGAATGGCAATTAAAATCTATATTGGAAAGCAAGATAGCGAGAAAGTTAAGTGTATTGATAGCAAGTTAATTGATGCAGGGGCTACAGACTTCGCGATTGATGAGAATATAACGGCTTTAGAAAGTGAAGTATTTAATAATCTTGCAGCTAAAGGTGATAGTGTAGTAGGGAAAATCGAGGTATCAGGAAATATTCCTATTGAGTTATCTGAAAAGGTTCTGGAAGAGCTGTTACCAGGCCTTTCGTACAAAAAAGGTGCTGCCGACTACAAGATGGATACAGCCAAACCGGCATTCTACACTGTCGTATTGACTGACAATGAGACAAACGAGAAGTGGGAATATGAAGACTGCGTAATATCAAATTTAACGGTTAATATAGTGTTAGGCGGATATGTTAAGGGGGCTATTGGGATAATTGGTAAAACCTATGAAATCGGAAGCGGTAAAGTCACTGGAGCAAAGGCAAGAGGGGAGTCTTTAAGATGTTTATACTCTAACATCAATCTTGACGGATCTGATATATCTGAGGATATTGAAGGTGTGGATATAGAGATAGATAACGGGATAGAGGCTAAAGGGTCGCTTAATAGCCTGTATAACACAAAAATCAGAAGAACTAAGCAGGTACAGACTAAAGTAAATATTCAGAAAAACGAGTATGACGGGGCACAGTTTAAGACGATGAAAACTAAAATGATAGCGGGAACAGCCGTTTCAGCTACTATCAAATTAGGAACCGCGACAGTTTCTGATTCAATTGTTATTGTAGCGCCTAAATTATATATTAATTCAAACAAAAGAGGGGATTATAAAGGGGCAGGAACACATGATATTGAGTTACAAGCAAGTGTTTCGAATGCCGAAAATTCGCATTTAAAGATAACTTTCAAAAAAGTAGACTAGGGAGGATAAAGGATGATTAAGAAGAAAAACGAGAACACTTACATAGAGTACAGAGACAAGTTAACGGCGGGAGAAAAGGAGAGATATACTTTCGCAAAGTCTCCAAAAATAAGGGCTAATGCAAAAGGTGAGATATCATATGAGATGGATACTACATATGAAAACTCTCCAAACTTCTATTTACTAGCTAGAGTTATACAAAGAGTAGTTCAGAATGGAGTGGACATAACACCTAAAGACAGAACGGTGTCAGCTTTCTTGACCATGATGGATGATAAATTATATGAGTCAGAGCTATTGTCAGAAGTGATAAACGACTTGCTGGAGAAGAACGGTTTTTTAGAACGCAAAAAGTCATCCGAGAACGACGTAAAAAGTTCAGAAAAGTAATACTTGCCCTGAGTAAAGGGGTAGAGCTCGTATTCGATAACGACGACGAGCTCTATAGCATTTATTCAAGAGTGTGTAAACTGCACAAGTATTTAAAATGTGATGGCTTTACAGGCAGTTTTGAAATAGCCTTCTTACAAAAAGCAGGCGGACTTGATGACCAGGACTGGGACTGGGTAGAGGATATCGAGCTTGTAAAAACTGAATTCAACTCTTTAAAAAAATAAGTTATTGACAAATCTTTAATTATGTAGTAATTGAGGAGTATAGACTAATCGAAGAGGGGGATTAAAAATGAAAAAATTTATGCTAGTCACCGGTACTATATTAGTGATAGTTGCTTGGTTAGCATTTAATGTAGCATCAAATAATGAGAGGAAACAAATCCTACGTGAAAGAGAAAAGCAGGAGAAAATTAAAGAGTTGAAAAAAGCTATAGGGGATGACAATCCGGAATTAGAAAGTTTGTATAAAAAGTTTGAAGCGGAGTATCCGGATGGAAAAGCTGAATTAGTTAAATTAAGAGAGAATCAGTATATCATAAAGTGCGGCAAATTACTAACTTGGTCTGATTATACACGTCTTTCTGATTTTGATGATAGAGTTAAAAAATTATGCGAGAAAGGCAATCTCTCAGAAGAAAAACGAAAAGAATTAAAGGAGAAAAGAGAAGCTTTAAAACGTTTGAACGAAGAAGCGAAAGCGAAAGAAGCACAGAGACTCAAAGACGAGCAATCCCGATTGAAAAAAATAGCGGATAAAGTAAAAAATATCGGGAAGATTTATGATTCGTTTGATAGGGTTTACTGGATTAACTCGAGGACAAATTTTGATTCGATAAAAATCTATGCTGGAACTATGGACGACACCACCTATTCGGATATTTGGTATAGAGTTATATTTAAGTATTCCGGTAGGAGTTGGATTTTTTTCGATTCTGTGCAGTTTTTAGTCGATAATGCAGTTTATACCGTCGATTTTAAAGCTGCCAAAAGAAGAGACGAAATCCAATACGATGGGGTATCGGAAGAATATGACGTTATCTTAGATGCACAGATTCTTAACATCTGTAAGCGAATTAAAGAAGCTAAAACGGTGAGAATAAGATTTAAAGGGGATAAAGCGAGTGATCGCGTGTTATCAGAAAGAGACAGAAAGAACATATTACGTATGCTTGAGTTTAAAGAGTTGTTAGAATGATAAATAGTTGAGTTTTCAAGCCTCAGTAGAAATACTGAGGCTTTTTATTTGGGAAAAAAGAGGTGAATATGTGGCAAAAGATGGGAATATTCTACTGGAGTTAAATGCCAGCTTACAGGATGATATATCCCCTAAGCTGGGGAATATAAAGAGTGAAACTAATAAAGTCAAAACAGCGGCTAAAGACACCGAGCCCCCACTTACTAAGCTCCCAAAGGGGGTTACTAAAAACAGTGATAAAGCTAAAACCAGCATAGAAAAATTAAAGAAGAGTATAGCGAGCCTGGGGAGTACTTCTAAGTATACTTTCGCCGGGATTACGGCAGGGGCTGGAGTTGCTGTTAAAAAGTATATGGAATTTGAAGCTGGAATCCGTAAGGTTAGAACTATTTCAGGAAAAAGCTTTGAGGATATAAAGAGATCAGCTCAAGAGTTGGCAGTGAAATATGGGATATCAACCACACAGATACTGGAAGGTAACTACCAACTAGTATCAAGTATGGGGGACATAGCACAGGCTCAAGAAGTGCTGGATACGACAGCAAAGTTATCTATTGCTGGATTTACTGGATATGAAGAAGCAATGAATGGGCTCGTATCGGTGATGAATGGGTACAAAATGAGTGCCAATGAGGCCAGCAGAGTAGCAGATGTGTTAATGACAGTGCAGAACAAAGGGGTAACGACAGTTGGAGAATTACAAAATTCACTTTCTAAGGTTATTCCGACAGCCTCGGCGGTAGGAGTAGGTTTTAATGACGTGGCAGCCGCAATGGCAACTATCACATCAAATAAAGTTGGGACTGCCGAAGCCGTAACTTACTTAAGGCAAGCACTTGCTGAACTTGCAAGAAGTGGAACTACAGCGAGTGAGAACTTTAAGAAAGCTACAGGGCAAGATTTTATCACCTATATTCAGCAGGGGCATAATCTATTTGAAGCTCTCAATGAACTACAGCAAGAGGCGGATCAGACAGGGAAAACAATGTATGACATGTTCTCCAGCAGTGAGGCTGCTAACGGAGCATTAAACCTTGTCGGGAACAATGCTAAGAAAGCCGCTGACAACCTTGAGGCAATGAATAAGGCAGCTGGGACAGCAGATGAGGCGTTGAAAGAGATAGACAAAGGCGGAGCAAGGGCTTTCGCAAAGCTTAGGGAACAGGCGAATAAGGCAATGCTGGAGATTGGAGAGGCACTGAGTCCGAAAGTTAGGGAACTGACAGATAAACTGGCAGAGGTAAACTGGAATGAGGTATTCAGCCAAAAGAATATAGATACTATAATTGAGACCGGTAAACAGGTAGCGATAGTTGCAGGTGCGATATGGGGGATTAGTAAAGCAGTTAAAGCAGTAGAGGATTCTATAGCTATTGCTGGTGGAGTTAAGGAATTACTAAAACTCCTTGGTGCCGGCTCAATAGGTGCTGGGGCTTCTGTAATGGCGGTAGCGGGCTTTGGTGTGTATGGGGCTTATCAGGCTTATCAGAGAAACTTAGTTGCCCCAGACGTGAAGATTAAGAAGGATATCAAGGACCTTAAAAATGATGAAAGAATTCAATATTTTGAGGCCGAGATTAAAAAAAGTGAACATAAGCTGAACTCTCTAAAAAGAGAGATGAACCAAGTTAGGGGAAATAGACAAAATAAAGTCAGCTTAAGCCTGATGCAAGAGGAACAAAGACTTAAGGAGCTTACAGCTCAGTATGAAAAATTGAATGCTGAATTAAACAAACCTTATTCTAACGACGGGTATTTGTCAGCTCCAAGGGGCACCAAAATTCCTGGATATAAAGAAGATAATAAAACAGATGGTAATACTAAAAATGGTAAAGTAGAATCCGAAGAAATCAAGAATTTCAGAGCTGAAATAGATAAATTCTATCAAAATCAGCCGAAAATATGGGAATTGCTGGGATTTAACGAACAGCAGAAACTAGAGGAAAAAGTAAGCTTTCTTAAGTCAGCTATCAAAAAATCAGTAGAGCTGGGGGCTACATCATTGACACCTAGGTTGAAAAAAGAACTTGATGAGGCATCCAATTCACTGATTTTGAAGATAAAAAGAATAGATTTGACCGCAGCTAAGAAGGAGCTAGAAGAGAAATTAAAGGCTATACAGGGGGATGGGATAACTAATCTCGGTAAAACCGGCATAGCCAAAGATAAAGCCGAATACGATGCTATAAGCGAGTTTTTAAAGACCGCAAAGGAAAACAGTCTTGAATTAGATACGGTGGAGAAAGAGGAGTTGGAAGGCAAACGTGACAGACTTAAGAAGTCTATCAAGGCTGACAACGATAAATTGAAAGCTGATAAAGAGTACGCCGAGAAAATAGTTCGGATAACACACCTAATTGATGGACTTCAGGGATTAAGTGTTGGATTCTCCTCTCTTGCTGGAGCTATTGGCGGTAGTCGTATGGACGGTATAGCTAATATGTTTAGTGGAGTTACGGGCATTGCTAGTGCGGTAAAAGACTTTGGCAATATATCGTCCATTACAGGTATGTTCAATGGCGGTATGGAGGGTTTAGGGGCTGGTCTGTCATCTATAGGAGCTATAGCAGGTGGAGTAGGTGCAGCCGTGGGGCTGGTCTCTGCTGTTGGTGGACTTTTTGGAGGCGGCAAAGGGAAGAAACAGAAAGCCCGAATTAATGCCAATAACAAGGAAAACGAAGAGCTGTATAAAAAACAAGTATCGGTTATGGAGCAACTGACTAAGGCTATACAGGCTAATTCGGAGAGAATAAAAGTATTCTCGGATAGAATGCTAGTGGATATGGCCAAGAATCCGACCTTGAGTATTCTCAGAGGCGGAACTTCAAATTTTGGGCTTATGACACAGTATATGAATGAGGGTAAGAATTTCGTAACGCTGAACGCTCTGGAAAGAGGAAGTAAGAGGTATTCGAAAGGTTGGGGAAGACACGGACATAAAGATACTTATACAAATGTTAAAGTCGGAACTGACGGACTTCTGAAATACCTGGGATTTGATAAGAGTGACGTCAACCTTTTCTCCATCGACGAAATGAAGCAACTTGACGGAGTTGTGGACTCTCTAGATCATTCTACACTTAGAAGAGTAACGGGTAGAGATCTGACACAATCTAACATTGAAGAGTGGAAGAAGCAGATTCACGAGTATGTGGCACAAATACGATACCTGGAGAAAGAGCAGAAAGATCTTTTTAAAGGGGCAACCCTGGAAAGCTTTATCGGCGTACAATATAAAGATGAGAAAGAACTAATAAAGGATTATACCGAACAGTTCAAGCAAATGGGACTTACAGGTGAGTACTACAATAGTGTTATCAAGGAAATGGCAAAAAATAACCAGGTTCTCATAACGTCTATGCAGGATGTAAGAAGTTCTACAATTGAAAGTTTTATGACTGGAGAAGGAAACTTCTTAACCTCGGCCAAGAGCTACTTTGAAAAAATATACAGGAATGCAAGCTCAGTTGTCTATGATGTAGCTTTCAGCGATATTGATAGATACATGAGTGAGGCATTTGAGGATATATCTAATAAATTAGTTTATATCAAGAATAGTGGAAAACTGGACTTTTCTAATCTGTTAACAGGATTTGACTTTAATATATTAATCCAGGCAGATGCAACACAGAAGCAAGCTCAAAAAGCTTTAGACGTGTTAAAGGAACAGTTACTTAATAGCGGTGTAGATCTATCAATAATCAATCAAATTTTGCCGCTTAGTGACTTCAATGACCGAATAAACGCTTTAAAGAACAGCCTAGCTAGTGCCATGACAAACGGACTCCAGGAACATTCTTTCTTTGACTTCACCAAGAGTTTAGGAGAGTCACTGTATGACAGCACTAAAAGCGCATTAGTAAAGGCTTTTTCCGAGTCTAATCTATATCAGGGGATGATTCAAAAGTTCATCAAGGCTGAGGACTTCCAGGCTCAACTGGATAAGGCGGGAAGCTTTAAAGAGGCCTTTAAATTATCCGAAGATATTATGAAAAAATTCGGCTATGAGATGGAAGCGGCTGGATTCGGCGGATTTGATGCCATAAATAATAGGCAAGAAAAAAGAGCAGATTTGGGAAATGCATATTATACTGACAGATCTAATACTGTAAGTATAAATATAACTAATAACTTTAATAGAGAAGTCTATGGAATAGATGACTTTAAGGGAGTTATTCGGGAAACAACACAAACGAGCATACAGGAGTTTATGAACAGGCCTAAAGTGCTGGCCTAAAGGAGATGATAGCGGATGTTATTAAGTACATTAACACATTCACGTCGTTTTAGTGCGAGAGTTACAAACGTATCTACCAATACGGATTTATCCGATTATATCGATTCTATTGATATTTCGATGCCCCGCTTAAGCGAGATATCCACTATGACGACGAAATTTCAAACGGACGAGGTGATGGTCGCTAAAGGTAATGAGATACTTATTGAAGTCCTGGATGAAGTGGGGAACACAATATACAGCCTCAGTGGAGAGGCCACAGTAACAAATGTAGAACACAACTACACGGGGCGAAGTAAATACAGTTATGAAGTTAAAGAAGAGTATACACGACTGTTTGAAAGGGTTATAGTTGAAACGGAAGTGTTCTTTGATTTGTATGTTTGCAACAACGCAGACAAGGCCAATTCACTAATGCATATAATTGGCCAGAAATTAGGATTTAAAGAATTTGATTTTAGGGACTACTTAGAGAGAGTCCCTTTTATTGTCTTCAATGAGGGGGATAGATGGATTGATGAACTTCAGAGTTTGATTTCAGCTACTGGAAGTATTATATATGTTTTTAATAAAAAACTTGTTTTCAGACCTTGTAATTTCAATTTAAACAGGCTCTTGCTATTTAATGATAGAAACATAATAACTAATATTTCAAGGAGGTTTAAGGGGCAAAATATAAATGGGACTAAAGTTTTATATGACAGGTTTGAAAGACTTGATAATCAAGTTGTGTTTAATCTAGCAAGTAAAATAATTGTAGATGAGAATACGGGGCTTGATAAAGACGTTCAATCAATGAGGATAAATTACATAACTTCATCAGTTGCTAGCCCTACAATCACGAGGGCTAGTGGATACTACTTCACAACTGACAGTCCTGACAGTCGGGTAGATGTAGCATTAAAGAGCGGTAGCGACTATGTAATAAAAGAAATGAAGAGTACAGGGCTGATAGTGAAGTTCTACAATGCTAGACCTCACAAGTTGTATATAGATAACTTCGAGATTAAAGGTATGCCACTTGTCAAATATACCGATAATTCAGCGGTTGTGAAAGATAGTAACGTTGCGAATGAGGCAGAAGAGAATTTTAGAAAGTTAAATAAAAACAAGTATATACAGACCTTGAAACAAGCCGAAAATCTGTGTAATGCTGAGTATATCAGGGGGAAAAGCGAATATACTTATGAGTTCGATACACAATTTATTCCCGATGGGCTGAATTTGGGGGAAGTGTACAATCTGGAAATTAAGGGGATTAATACACTCATAGAATTGGAAAGTTATTCAATTCATCTGAAACCGTCAGATTTCAGAATAAAGGTGAAAGGAAGACAGGTAGAACTGGATGTTCAGGTTAAACAATCCAATACGGGCTCACTTAATTCAGATACTCAGTTTGTTGATTTAAAGCCTATACACCAAGCAATAGACAAGAATGCAAAACAAATACAAGAAACTAACAAAAACTTACAACTTGCTAGTAACACCACAAATAAAGTTATAACACAACTAAAACAAGAGCTAACACAAGGGATACAAGATAGTAAAGTTAAGGTATATACGTTAAAACCGCCTTTAAATACTTTAACAGACGCAAACATAGGCGATATATATGCTGCTGACGGCAATGTAGAAGTACTTGTAAAGCAAGGAAATAAGCTAACATGGGAGCGTATAGCGGATAAGCAAGTAGAAGAAACGCTTAACAATTACATGCAAGAGACTAATAATAGAATGATTGCAATTTCTTACCAATCCCAAGCACCTGCTAAAAACAATGAAGGCGACATATGGATAGACACTGCAAATGACGGTGTATGGTATAGATGGAATGGGAAAGAATGGCAACAGGTAGATAAAAGCGTAAGAGAAGCGTTAAAAAAGGCGAACACAGATATTAACAAAATAGAAAAAAGCATAACAACAATAAACAACACTATAAACAATAAGATAATGGCTAAAGCTTTTATTCAGGAACAAGAGCCCTCTACTGGTATGAAAAATTATGATGTTTGGTATAAAAAATCTAACAACACTTACAAGGTGTATCTAAACGGTAAGTGGAGCAGTGCTAGTGAAGATGATATATTCCCAGCATTAAGGCATTACGCTAGTTTAAGTAACGCTCAACTGGAAATAGGGACTAAACTGGGACAAGTAGATAACTTTGCTAAAACTGTAAATAGTAAAGCAGATAATATAAATGATGCTGCTAAAAAAGCACAAAATAAAGCAGATGAAGCATACAAAAGAGCTGGTATATTTTTAACAAACAATGATCAGAAATTTGGTACTAAAAACGGTACACTAGCGGAAGTTAGCCTAGATAAAGAAGGTGCTATAAGATTATCTAATGCGAACAACTTGTTGGAATGGAATGTGAAGGACCCTAAAGACCCAAAACGTATGCGTAGTAAGTTCTATATGGGTGTGTCGGATATATCCAAAATTCCAGACGATGTTTATTTTAAAGTAGGAGATGAAGCCACTGGATTTACAATAGAATTAAAAGAAGGTAAAAGTATTGCCAAAGTAGACGGTGCAGAGATTTCTGAGAAATTTAATCAGGTTGAAACAAATTTAAAAAGCAGCATAGAAACTTTAAAAAAAGAAACAGCGCAGCACAACAAAACTTTGGAGAATATTGTTAATACTAAAACTAGTGAGGTCCTAAACGTAGCTAATTCTAAAATAAACAGTTTAGAAAGTACTGTTAACTCTAAAACCAAAACCCTAGAAAACAACATAGGTGGTGTAAAGCAGGAAATAAAAGGTGTCACAAATACACTAACAAAAGATATAGACAGTAAAGTTAGTGGTGTTAACTCTAAAATAGATACAAAAACAAAAGAATTAACAGGACGCATTGACACACAAATAGCTAATGTTAGCAAAACTGTAGAAAGTAAAGTAAATGGTGTAAAACAAGAAATGAGTAAAGAATTAACAGATTACACCAACAAGCTAAAAACGCAGATTGCTGAAAATATTGCAAGATTAGAAAGCGCGGATTCCAAAATAGCGGGAGAATTAAAAAAAGAAACAGAAAAAATTCTAACCGAGCAAAGAAAATCCACAGAAGATTACAAAAGAACATTAGACGATATATTAAATAGAACTTATTATTTGTCTTTGTTGCCTCATGCTAAAATGCTATACCCTGACCCTGAATTTGCAAATGGTAGAAATTCCACTGACACTTATGAATGGGTAATAACAGTGGTATGATAACATCTTCGATTATAGATTATGAATCACCCAATAGTAGTGGTAAAGTATTACAAATTGTAAAAAAACAAGGTAAGTTAAACGCAGCAGGTTGCGGTGGTTTTCAATTCGGTACGCCGTGTAAATATAGAAGTGTGTACGTTAGTAAAATAATAGCTAAGATACCTAAAGGATTCACATTGCAATTTGGAAGTAACCCTATAGGTGACAACGGTAACCACATCGGTTGGTTAGGCGAACATGTAGGTACAGGGGAATTTGAAACGTATTATTACGCTTTAAGATGTGGAACAACCAACTTTAGTAGTACAAACTATTATTATTTAGCTTGTGGTGACACTACAGTAGGTGTAACTTGGTATGTAGCGTATGCGACCGTTTTCGATTGTACAGCCGATGACGATAGAATTGCTACGATGAAACGAAGCATACAAAACTACAAAACAGAATTTACAGCTAATATAGGCACTGTAGAGAAAGCCTTAAAAGAAGGTAATTTTGTTGTAACAGGTAATACCGTGTTTGACGGCAATGCAAGCTTTGTAAGCAGAGGAACAGACGAAAGAATAACAATAAACGGTGGATCCATAGATTTCTACAGAACTATAAACGGAAGAGAAGCTAGATTGAGTAGAATACGTAATATACGTTACGGTACTGTTTTTACAAATAGTAGTGGTAGTGGTACAGTAAACTTCGATGGATTTAGACAACCTATGTTAGTATTTCCGACTGTTAAAAGTGCTAACTTTGGAAAGAATATGGCGTCTATATTTTGCTACGCAGAACACATTGGTGGAACACAATATAGATTTTATGTAGGGGGAACAAACGAAGATTTAAGAGAAGCTAAAGCTATAAGAGTTAATAGTAAAACTTGGACAGCTAGTAACGCTACATCAACCACACTTTTAGGGTGGACTGGTAGTTATTATAACGGTGGGGATTGTCCTATGGAGAGAACCGACGAAAGGAATTACCGTGGGAATGATAGACACGTTATAAGAACACCACAAGTAAGAGTAAGAATTTTACGTAACGGGGAAAACATTATGCAACGTGATTATAGTGCAAACGCTAGAATAGATAGTCAATTTAAATGGAGCATGGGTATAGATATTTCAGGATCAGTCAATATATTTAAAAAATTTAGTAGCAGATCTAATGTAAATTACACAATGGCCATAGATATATTGCAACCAAACCTAGATGTTAAATGCGGATATACGCACACGCAAATATACGGATCTGATGGTGGGTCCTCTACTTCGTATTATCACAAAGTTGGTACTATTTTTAGTATAAATGCAGGAATGTTTAGCAATATTAGTTTAACAGCAAGTGCGGAAACATCTACGATATCTAGTTCTACTGGGTACGGAGAAGTAGGATATATAGCAATGGAAATAGATTAATAAGAGGTGTAAGAA
>SKEY01002568.1_pt1 | contig 18551 bp, 28 predicted proteins | sample 4843871 | NCBI WGS metagenome assembly SKEY01 (sample SAMN11008797, study PRJNA524170) | human gut metagenome | biome: Human fecal sample; material: Feces; isolation source: fecal sample from pouch patient p36 | host: Homo sapiens | place: Israel: Tel-Aviv | collected 2016-12-04 | reverse complement strand
CTTCATGGATGCACTGCTGCCCTATGACAGCGGCTTGAGCATGAGTGAAATACAGGAAAAATACATTGATCTGCTTTCCGGAAACTACCTGAATACCTACCAGTATACTGCACAGGATAAGGAGGGTGGCGAACGGCTGTATCTGCGTTTACTGCTGGGAGCGGATTTTGTGGCCGGCATGACAGACAGCTATGCAATCCGTCTGTATCAGGAGCTGAAAGGAATCTAGGTGATGCTATGAAGCAGGAAATCTTTGAACAGCTGAAAAGGGAGCTATGCGCCTGCCGGCTCTGTGAAGGAAAATTTGACCATGAGCCGCGTGCGATTTTTCAGGGGGCGCAGGACGCAAACATCATGCAGATTTCACAGGCACCCTCTATTCATGTACATAACAGTGGTCTGCCCTTCCATGACGCCAGTGGGAAAAAGCTGCGCAGGGAATGGTATCAAATCGATGATGCGCAGTTTTATGATGAGCATAACTTCTATATCGCTTCCATGGGACACTGCTATCCGGGAAAGGGGAAACAGGGAGATAAAAAGCCTCCCAGAATCTGTGCCAGAACCTGGCTTATGCGTGAGCTTGACGCGGTGGATAATCAGCTGTATATCATCATCGGGGCAATGGCCGCAAAGGAGCTGTTTCCCGAACGAAGCTTTGAGGAGCTCGTATTTCACGATCAGCAGCTGCGTGGAAAGCCGGCTCTGGTGCTGCCGCATCCATCTCCACTCAATGTACGCTGGATGAAGGAGCATCCGCAGTTCGAAGCGGATCGCCTGTTGCATATCCGAAAGCTGATACATAGGGCTTTGCAGCTTTGAAGGCAGGATTTCCTGTTGGATATCACCATATTCTATCGGGAAGACAATTAAGAATTGCAGGAAGCAGGATGCCATGCAATGGGCATACTGCATGGATGTAAGGCTTTCTGTATTATCATGAGCAGTCCTGCACAGGTATGTTATACAGCAGTAGGGCTTAGAATAAGGAGTGCCGTTTGCTTGTTGCACAAAGCAGCATGCGGGTGCTCCCTTTTTATTCGTGAAAAAGTAAACCTAAGGACCAGCAGCTTCCGGTGATGTGGGAAGGCATACAGGCGCTGAAAGCAGCCATTGCAGAAAATAAAAGAGCTGTATCTATCAGACGGTATAGATGATTGCTATGGTGCATTAAGTAAGGAACCTGATGTGCCTGTTTGTTTGCACATCCGGCAGGGGCAAGCAGATTTCTGTGTTATTTTCCATAAACAGGAAAAAAGTTTACTTTCTTTATGCAAATCACTTTAAAAAATAAAGTTACTATGGTATAGTATGGATGTAAAGCAGGGAAACACATGCTGCAGGAGGTATTTATGAAATCTTACGACGCAATTATCATCGGCTTTGGAAAGGGTGGAAAGACCCTTGCCGGATATATGGCAAAACAGGGAAAACGGGTGGCAATGATTGAAAAATCAAATCAGATGTATGGAGGTACCTGCATCAACGAAGGCTGCATTCCCTCAAAATCCCTGATCATACAGGCAGATAAGCAGTCCTATGGGCAGGCGGTAGAGCGCAAGGAAGCACTCATCGAGAAGCTGCGAAAGAAAAATTTTGACAAGCTGGATTCTCTGGAGCCGGTCGATGTCATCACGGCAAAGGCTTCCTTTGTCAGTGACCACGAGGTACATGTACAGGGGGCAGGTGTGGATGAAACCCTCTATGGAGACTATATCTTCCTCAATACCGGTTCTGTTTCAAACATTCCCAATATAAAGGGGATACACGAGGCACGGCATATTTACACAAGTGCGGAAATGATGAAGGAACGCAGTCTTCCTGCGAAGCTGGCCATTATCGGCGGCGGCTACATCGGTCTAGAGTTTTCCAGCATGTATGCACGCTATGGAAGCACAGTCACTGTATTTGAGCATGGAAGCCGTCTGGTAAAGCGTGAGGATCAGGATGTTGCGGATGAGATTCAGAAGGTGCTGGAGAAGCAGGGGGTAGGCTTCGTATTTGAAAGCAGTGTAAAGGAGTTTGCCAATGACGGGGAACAGGTTGTGATTACGTATGATGATGCGCATGGCATACAGCAGAAGCTTACAGTGGATGCAGTCCTGCTGGCGGCCGGAAGAAGTGCCAATACAAAGCAGCTCCATCTGGAGAACACCGGAGTAAAGCTGGATCAGCGCGGCAATGTCATCGTGAATGAGTATCTGCAAACCAGTGTGCCTCATATATATGCGATGGGTGATGTAAAGGGTGGATTGCAGTTTACCTACATTTCTCTGGATGACTATCGCATTGTGAAGGATCATCTCTTCGGAAACAAGCAGCGAACTACAAAAAATCGCGGTCAAATCGCTTATTCCGTATTTATTTCACCAACCTTTTCCCGAGTGGGACTGAGCGAACAGGAGGCACGGGAACAGGGCTATGCCGTAAAAACGGTTTCCATGCCAGCCGCCGCAATTCCACGGGCGAATGTCATTTCACAGCCCGATGGTCTTTTAAAGGCGGTTATTGATACAAAAACAGATCAGATTCTAGGCTGTGTACTGTTTTGCGCAGAATCTGAGGAGGTTATCAATTTTGTACAGCTGGCTATGAATCAGAGGCTGACGTACCAGGAGGTCGGAAATCACATCTTTACACATCCGACGATGAGCGAGGCCCTGAATGATTTATTCAGCTGATAAAGCGGTTTAAAGCATTCGAAAGAAATGAGGCAGGAGGCGTGTCAGGAAGCTGTAGCTTTCTTCTATGGTTAGGAATTCTCATGATGCAGCCCTGTCTATCTTGTAAACAACATAAAATAAAGGAGGAAAACATGATGTCAAATGTAATACATGCAAAGGAAGCGGAATTTAACGAACTGATTCAAAAGGAGGAACTGGTACTGGTGGACTTCTTCGCTACCTGGTGCGGGCCATGTAAGATGCTGGCACCGGAAATCGAAAAGCTGGCAGATGAGTTAGAAGGAAAGGCGAAAATTTTAAAGGTGGATGTCGATCAGGAGCAGGCACTGGCTATGCGCTACGGGGTACAGTCCATTCCAACGCTGATCGTATTCAAAAACGGCGTACAGACTGAAAAGCGCCTGGGCTATCAGCCGTATCCGAAATTGAAAGAAATGTTAAACAGATAGGAGAATAGAATGCTGAATCCCAACGACGTATTAAGCCATATCAGCTTTCTGCTGGTCTTTCTGGAGGGCTTATTATCCTTTTTATCACCCTGTGTATTGCCGCTGCTGCCTGTCTATATGGGGTATCTGGCAGGGCAGGATCAAGAGCAGCCGCATTCGCAGCGCAGAATTTTCCTGCTGACGGTCAGCTTTGTCATCGGAATTTTTACCGCGATACTGCTGATGAATATTTCCGTACATGTGCTGAGCAGCTTTTTCAAGGATCACATGGTGTATTTCGTACGAATCGGGGGTATCCTGATTGTGCTTCTTGGCCTGCATCAGCTGGGAATCTGGAAATTCAAAAGTCTGGAGCGCACATGGAAGCTGCCGTTTCAGAAAAAAGGAAGTGTGAATGCAGTTATTGCCTTTCTGATGGGCTTTACATTCAGCTTTGCCTGGACACCGTGTATCGGCCCTGCGCTGTCTTCCATTTTGCTGCTGGCGTCATCCTCCGGCAGTCTTTGGGTGTCCACCTTCCTGATGATTGTATATGCACTGGGGTTTACAATTCCCTTCCTGATATTGGGATTGTTTACCGGAAAGGTACTGCACTGGATTTCCAATCATAAGAATATCATGAAGATTGCTGTCAAGCTGGGGGCTGTTATCTTAATTGCAATCGGTTTGATGATGTTTACCGGTAAAATGAATACCATCAGCTCGTACATGAGCACCTCGGATAAGGCAACTGCCAAAAAGGATACGGATACGGCCACACCAGAGCAGGAAGAGGAGGCTGCGGATACTCCGGATACACAGACCTCGGCGGAGCAGCTGGATTTTGTTCTGACGGATCAAAACGGAAAACAGGTATCCCTTGGCGATTATCGGGGAAAGGTTATTTTTCTGAATTTCTGGGCAACCTGGTGCCCGCCGTGTCAACGTGAGCTTCCGCATATTCAGGAGCTGTATGAGAAGTACAGGAATAGTGATGAGGTAGCTGTTTTAACGGTGGTGAATCCCGGCGGTCAGGAGAAATCTGCAGAAGGAATTCGGGCATTCCTTGATGAGCATGCATATTCCATGCCGGTTTTGTTTGATGATGGCTCCATGTATTATTATTTTCAGATAACAAGTATGCCGACGACGTTTATGATTGATAAGAACGGGAAGCCGTTTGGCTATATCAAGGGACAGCTGACGCCGGATATGATGGAGAATATGATACAGCAGACATTGTCAGGAAAAAAATAAGGAATTGATGGTATATATGGAAAGGGTTATAAAAGGTGATGGTATGAAAAAACAGTATGATATGCATTGCAATATCGCACAGACACTCAATCTGATCGGTGACAGATGGACACTGCTCATTTTGCATGCAGTACGTGAGGGGAGACGCACATATAAGGATTTGCAGGAGGGGCTGGAGGGCATACCGACAAATCTGCTGTCCAGCCGATTAAAGTCCTTGTGCGAGGATGAGCTTCTCAGCTGCAGCCTGTATCAGGAGCATCCGCCGCGCTATCAGTATGAGCTTACGGATAAGAGCAGGGATCTGGATGATATTTATAATGCGATAATGATCTGGGGGGACAGGCATCTGCATAAGAGCTATAAATGTCTAAAGCATAAGGACTGCGGGGGGGCTGTTGATATACAGTATGTATGTAGAGAGTGCGGAAAGGTCATACGAAAAGAGGATCTGATTGCGAAACCGGTTGAAGGGTGAAGCGGGTACAGCTGGCACAGGCTGGCTGTATCTTTTTTTATGCATTTCTGGAAATTAAAAAGATTAACGATAAAGTATATGAAAAATATGATATGATAGTAGCTGAGGTGAGTCTTACATGAAATTGATGTTTATCATTGCAGGAGATGAGTATGCTGCCGATATTTTGGGTAAGCTCAAAGAGCATGCATTTATGGCGACAGAGGTTGGAAGTACAGGTGATTTTCTGCAATATGGAAAGACCGTTTTGCTGCTGGGGGTGGATGAGCAGGATTGTGACAGGATTTTATCAATTCTTGATCCTGATGCTGATCGTGAGGGTACGGAACACAGACATCCGTTTCATGAGGAGGTTTCTATATTTGTCACGGATGTAAATGATTATGTGAAGGTAAATGCATAGGGATGGTCGGTTTATTTCGGGCTTTAAAATGGATGACAGAGCATCCTTTTCTTTTGGAGTATTTGATTAAAAGGCCTTGTTTTAAAGGGGTTAAAGGGGTTCGATTTCGTTGGATAAAAAAATTCAAAAAAATTCAAAAAAGTTGTTGACATAAAAAAAGTCTAATGGTATTATATATGAGCGCTGATGAGAACGGCGCAAAAAAGAAGTTCAAAAAACGTGGAGGCTTAGCTCAGCTGGGAGAGCGTCTGCCTTACAAGCAGAGGGTCGGGGGTTCGAGTCCCTCAGCCTCCACCATAAAAATGTGCCGACTTAGCTCAATTGGTAGAGCAACTGACTTGTAATCAGTAGGTTGTGGGTTCAATTCCTATAGTCGGCACCATCTTTTAAAAAAGAGTCGGGGAGGTAGCGAAGTGGCTAAACGCGGCTGACTGTAACTCAGTTCCTTTTGGTTCGGCAGTTCGAATCTGCCCCTCCCCACCATCTTTTATTGGGGCATAGCCAAGCGGTAAGGCACCAGACTTTGACTCTGGCATTCCACTGGTTCGATCCCAGTTGCCCCAGCCAATTAAATTCAACATATAAATGACCCGTTAGCTCAGTTGGTAGAGCATCTGACTTTTAATCAGAGGGTCGGGCGTTCGAATCGCCCACGGGTCACCATTTATCTGTTGCGGGTGTAGTTCAATGGTAGAACTTCAGCCTTCCAAGCTGACTACGTGAGTTCGATTCTCATCACCCGCTCCATTAGTGAATTAACGAATTTTGGAGAGTATGCACGCTCTGAAATTCGTTTTTTGTTTATTAAATAGGGATTTCTTGAAATTCAAGAGTTCGTCAATTAAAGCAAACAAGAGCGGATATTGGTGTTAAAGACTACTGTTTCCTTTGCAGGAATAGAGGTCTTTGACAATCAGTGTGAAGCAGTTAATCCTATACAAACGTGGCTATGGTGGCACGGGGATTGGTGATAGAATGTTGGTAGCATAGTGATATGCTTGGTGAAGTTGTATACTTACAGAAACATGCGAAAGCCTTAGTAATTGTGAAGAACACGGTCTTGAAAACGTGCTAATAAGTGAAACAAAAGAAATATACAATTTAATATTATGAAAAGCACCTGACTGAATAAAAAAAGTCGGGTGCTTTTTTTAATATCAAAGATTCAGATTTGATATAGAAAAAGGAGGAGAAAGTAAAATGGCTATTACATTAGTAACGGTTTGTACACCGTTAAAATCATTGATTACAGGTACTGTTAAGTATCAGAGGGTTATCTCTATTAAAAGGCAGTCAAAGCAGCTGCTTGTAACAAGAGATATCGTGGAGGAGAAAATCAACACATCATCCCTTCATGCTTTGCTTCAAAACAACAAAGGTGCTAAGACAATTCAGGAATTCGATGCAAATTATGTCACGTTATACTACAACGTTAATCAGTGTGAAATCTTGTTTTTCAAAAATAAGTATCACTCGTCATTGAAATACATTGCTACATATCCATTTACGGAAAAGCAATATCAGCATCTTAAACAAAAGATTGTGCATTTCAACAAGCTATAAAGGAAAGGGAGGTTGTAAAAATGTTGAAGTTTATTAAAGATATGATAATCACAAACGTTGTGATTATCATGAGAGAAACGCCCACAGCTTTAACTGTTATTTATGAATTAGTATATGAATTTTACAATGGTGATGAAAAACTGTTCAGTTTTACAAAATACAGCAATGAAAGGACATCACTTTTTTATGAAATTGTGAATAATAATCTCATAGATAGCTGTTCAACTGATAATATCAGTGATTTGGATGATAATACGATGATTGTTGAAAAGAAACTGAATGCTGATGTTCTGGAACTGAAAAGTTTGAATGATTTGTATTATCTAAAACTCATGGATAAGGGTCACACAGTTTTACGTACAAATACATGTGAAAAGGATAATATAAGAAACTTGTTGTTTTCATTGGTTTAGAAATTAAAAGGTGGAGGAAAACAAAATGGCAAAGCAAAAAGTGATTTCTTTTGAGGAATTAAAAGAAAATTTCTGTTTAGAAGCAACGAAACAGCGATTTTTAGATTTTGAACCTGCTAAAAATAATTTGAATAATTATTTAAAAACACGTAAGGAAGTAGATTTACAGCAACTTGTAGGTTCTGTATTGATTCAGTGTAAATCATATTTTGAAAAAAATGTATGTACTAATGACATATGGAATCTTGATACTTTCTTCTCTATTGGATTGTTACGAATAACTTATGCGATTTACATTATGGAAAATAATCATTTATATAGGAAAGATTATATGTTTGCTTATCTGGAGGAAAAAAACGGCATTTATGCTTTTGAATATAGTATGTTTAATGCAACAGTTACAAACAAGAAAAAGGCAAAGCAGTTAAAGGATGATATGGAAGTTGGAAGATTCATGTTACAGTGCTGTGCTGATTTGTTAAACAATCTTTTGCAAGAACAGGAGGTGAAATAATGGAATCATTCATACAGGAACTGAAAAACGCTCTTTATAAGGACGAAGCATTCACAGAAGCCTTACTCATGTATCGTGCAAAGGTAAGAGTTTCAAGTAAATCCTGTAATCGCTGTTTAGCTTATGATGTTATTGACAGGGCATGTATGATTTTATCTAATGTATTAACCGATATAGTAGATATAGATATGAACACAATGTATTTACTGAATTGCGATGCCCTTTCATATTATAACGGAGAAAGTGTAGAAATTAGGTGTAACTTTTACGAATCAAGAGTTTATAGAATAGGGCGTAGAATACAATATTGCGCTTGCGTAAAGCAAACTAGTTATCTTGAAAAAAACAATGTAATTGTATATGGCAATGTGGTAATGGACAATTATCCCGCACTCTATATTGAAGATACAATGAAAAAGGACATGCAAGAAATGAAAAAATACTTGTATATCTTTAGAAATGTATTGTTTGAAATCATCAAGGAAATTCAGCCAGAGATGAAATTTATTAAAAGGTAAAACAGCAGGAGGAGGCTGTGCAACGTGGCATTAAAGATAATTCCTCCACCTAGTCCAATATCTTTATGTAAGCCCACATTTCAAATTTAACAAGGAGGATACACTATGAAATATATCATCATGATATTAACACCTGTGATGTGCTTGTATTTTGTTTACAAAACGCTGATAGCTTTAGCTGTAAATGCATCCCATATCAGCCGTGAAGAGGAATACGCTTCATTCAAGGTGAAGTACGCAAAGGAAGCTTCCTGCTCTGATTGTGATTGCTATGATTCTGATTACGGTCAGTGTACGATGCTATCCATCGACCGTTCCTATGCCTGTCCCTGTATAAAGGAAGCAGGAGAAGAAGCCGTGCATAAGGATACCGTATCCGAAACAGTACCCTATAGTGATACAGCTTAACAGAGTACAAAACAGTTTAAGCAAACCATTACAACATAAGAAAAACAGGAGGAACAGATGAAACCATTCGATATGATTGTAAAATTCAAATTCAAAACAGAGATAGTCGGTAAAAAACCGCTATATTGTACGAACATAACATTCTCCAGTGGTTGCAGGAGCATTGAAACACTGGTTTTCCATGCATCACAAAAGGAACAGGAAAGATGGTTCCTACCAAGCTTCGTGATAAGTGACCGTCTGGAAGTCGGGGCTGAATTACGTACACTATTGAAAACACCGTGCAGTAGAGACGGGGTCGACTATGTATTTTCAATCGGGAATGTAACCGATGTTTCCGTAAGACCGAGACACCATGAGGAAATGGGTGGTGGAGTCATGTTCAAACAGGCAGGCAGTACAGAGCACCCGGACGATGATTTCTTCTTTCTGTTCATGGAAGGCGAATTCTTCGATTATATAGAGCTGAAAACGAGAATGGAAGTATTTCTCGATAAATTGAAGCGTGACCAAAAAGCAGGAGAAGAACTCGTGCACCTCTTCAAAGAGGAGGGCGAAGACCTGTATAACAGTGAGCGGCATTTAATTTCTTAAACTCCTTTCAAGTTAATGTAAGTCCGCCACTAACCAAAAAAAAGAAAGGAAACTGTTATGGTTATCAGAATTGAAGCAAAAGCAGATTTAAAAAGATTGGATGGTCTTAATTATAGAAATATGGCTGTCTCAGTCATGGAATTTGCACAGGGATATGAAATCAGAGTGTATAGAAATCGTAAAACGTTGGCAGTATTTGAAGCTAACAATATGACACAGGAAGATTTAACGGCGATTACACAGTATGTAAAGCAGGTGCTGCATATTGCTATTGTTTATAGCGATGCTTTTTACAAATCATTGGCTGTAAAGTAAGGAGGTTGACATGGCATTATATGGTTATGGGCGTCACCCGCCATGGTCAAAATATCTGTGTTCATACAAGTACCAATGAAACAGAGGAACGTATGAAATTATTAACAGATAACAGACAATAAACAGTAAACAATTTTGGAGGTATTATATTATGATTGGTCCAACATCAACAATGGAAATCAAGAATCTGGCTTTATTATCGACTTTATTCGGAAGTATGGAATACAGAAAAGCTAAGAATCCGTACACGAATCCGGCAACAGGAGAAACTACAACAAAACTGCTTGTTTTGTGTGAAGATACTGACGAAATGTATGAGATAGCTGTTCCCGGTGAAATCACGGAGGGAACATACCATAAGGGGCAGGAATTGGATTTCAAGGGATGTAACGTGAAATGGAATGCATCTGGTAAAAAGGGCTTTAATCCAGGCGAAGTGGGAGCTGTATTAAATGTTGCAATTAAAGCAACGGAAGTCGTTGTAAAGGATGCTCCATCATTCCCGAATGAAAAGGTGAATGCTGAATCAGCAAAGCCGGAAAACAAACAGGCTGTAAAAAAATAGCGGAAGCTGCTGTGTGTCTGTGACACAGGCATGATGATGTGATATAATTACATCGGAAGATATGAAAAAAATGTGGAGGAAATCAAAATGAAAAAATTAAATGAAATGTTTTCTAATGTGAAAACAACAATTCTTTCTATGGACAGAAAGAATAAAACTATCCTCGGCGTTGTTGCCGTGGCTCTCATCGGTGCTGTGACATTTGGTGGATATCAACTGGCTACGATTGGCAAAACAGTTGACAGCAATGTAAAACAGACTGATACAGGCAAAAAAGCGGAGGATAGCAAGAAAGATTCCTCCACAAAAACTAAGAAGGAAGATTCAAAGAACGAGGATAAAAACAAGTCTGACGACAAGGCATCCGACAAGAAAGAGGAACCTTCTAAAAAGAAAGATACTGGCGAATCAGGAAAGAGTGAAAAAACGGAAAAATCGACATCAACGAAGAAAAGCACTACGAAAACTGATAAGTCGGAATCTTCTAATTCTGGAAAATCTTCTGACAATACAGGTTCTAATAAGGGTGATATAAACAAAGGTAATTCGTCTAATTCTGGCACATCCTCAGGAAATACTTCTTCAAATTCTGGTAATACAGGGCAGAATACAAAGCCTGCTCCTGCACCGAAGCCAACACCAAAGCCAACACCGAAGCCAGAACCTAAACCAGAGCCTACTCCTGAGCCTGCCCTGCCTAAACTGACTGTAAATAATTTTCCTAGCTATCTATTAGGAAACAGCGGAAGAGTATTTGCTACAGAAGCAGAAGCCTACAGCTGGGCGAATGAGCAAGTTACTACTGAGGGTAGTCCATGGTTTGAATATAATATGGATATAGGTCAGCCTTACGATGGTAATTATTCTAATGCAGGTCAGTCCGATTGTCCTTGGACAGTTTCGTTTTTTTAAATAGTAATTAACAAAGGCTATGCATATGCATGCCTTTTCTTTTGGAAAGTGAGGTATTACAAATGAATGAAAAGACTTGAGAAGATAGTGTTATGTTTAATAACTTGCTTAATGGTTATAGTACCGTTAAACATAATTAAAATCTATGGTGCGGGTTTAACTCCAAGTGCTTTCAAACCTAAAAGCAATAATGAAATTGTTGTAGGTCATACAAAAGTAGGCTCATGGAATAATGGACAGTTTTTTGAAACCGTAACATATGAACGAATAGGCTATGAAGATTCTTCGCAGACTACAAAGTTTAGGTTTAGGTACTATATTACACACAAAGGTTCATCGGGTTCGTATATTTATCAGAAAGTTCCTGTGGGTGTATTTGTGGATGATAAAAAGGTAGCTTCTTTTACGAGTTGGATTGACAAACATATATCAAATAAAACGCAAATGTGTGGAGAAAAGACGGTTACACTAAAAGCAGGAACACATCTCGTGGAATTAAGAGATATAAAAGATGGTGCTATCACGGTGGTGAATGTATCGAAAAAAATACCTGTATACTTACCGAAGTACACCATAAAATTTGTTGACTACAACGGCACTCTTTTAAAATCGCAATCTGTAGAGCGTTACAAGAATGCTACTCCCCCATCAAACCCTACACTTGCAGGTCATACATTCAAAAAATGGAACGGTGACTATACTAATGTTACCAGTAATCAGACAATCACAGCACAGTACGATCTAAACTATTATACAGTCAATTTCGTTGACTGGAATAATAAAGTCTTAAAATCGCAATCCGTTGGTTATGGAGGTAATGCAAGCCCTCCGTCGAATCCAAGTAGAACGGGATATACGTTTAGTGGTTGGAATGGTACGTACACGAATGTTACTAGTAATCGCACGATTACAGCGGGCTACAGAATAAACACATATACTGTTACCTTTAACAGTAATGGTGGTTCAGCTGTACCCTCTAGGGTCGTGACTTATGGTGATGTTGTCGGAAGACCATCTAACCCAACAAAGGCGAATCATAAATTTATGGGATGGTACACTTCCCTATCGTTCAATGTCGCTTACAATTTTAATTCAGCAGTGACAAGCAGCTTCACGCTTTACGCAAGATGGGATGAACGCCCTACGATTAAAGCGGAGGACATTGTAATTTTTGAAAAAGCTTATACTCCTGAAAAATGGAAACAAGTGCGTATGGAGGATGTAACGGCTTCTGATAAAGAGGACGGAAACATCACTGGAAAAATCACAGTACCGTATGATAACGTTGATTTGAATACTCAGGGTGAATATAAGGTACGGTATGAGGTTACTGACAGTGCCGGAAACAAGGTCACAAAGGAAGTGAAAGTGACTGTAATCAGCAGTAAGCCGCCAGAAGAAAATACGTATAAACGGATTCGTTCGATATCAAAGGAATATGTCGATACACTCAATGTAAAGAGTTTATGGCGTGTGAATGCTGACATGAGTTCATTATTGATTAACACGCTGAATAAAGCGGATACGAACACAAGAAGTGTCTGGAAGCTGTCAGCTGAGGATGTAGAGCGTATAAAGGAATTTAATCGCACACACGATTATTCCCCTGAAAGCAATGCACTTTTTCTTGCACAGTTTGGTGGTCTGAAACATTGATTTGTATTAACACTGTAATGAAGAATAACATTGCTTAACTGCTTAGAGGAGGGTTGATAAAGACAGCAATCCCCCTCTATGAAAGTGGAAAGGAGGAAAATGGATGAGAACGATTTTCAGGTATGCTATATTCTTCATGCTGTTTGTCATAACGACACTTGTTGTAATGGATGTCAATTCGACTTCTCAGCGAAAAGCAGAAATGAATGATTCTGCTGAAATCAGTATGCGTAATGTGTTGAAAGCGAATAACATAAATAAAATGTATCCTATGACTGCAAGTGACATGGAAACTGAGCTGATAAGAAATATTGCTCAAAATATGAACACAGATAGCGGGATGGATATAGGCATACTGGAAATTAACACAAAAGGTCTTATGGATATAACGTTGACATCAGAGTTTACACATTTAAACGGACAAGTGGACAAGCGAACGATGCGAAAAACCATGCTTGTGGAAACTTACGAAAAGTAAGAATGCCGTTGGTGAAAATCTGTCGTATATGAATGGTTATGCTACCACAAAAGGCACAAGGCGCTAATCAAAAATAAGCGCCTTTTTTCGTAAAAAAAGCGAAAAAGAAAGGAAAAAAATTATGGAAATTAGTTTACGTACTGCCGTTATCGGAATCATTATTTTAGTGGGGGCTGTATTAGTTGTTGCAGCTTCTATTGTATATTCAAACAAAACAAATGCACAGATGCAGACCCAGACAGACAAAATGTTTGAGGATATCAATAGTGCTGCTGGTGCAAATATTCTCTCTGATACTCCGCTGACATTCCAGCATTAAAAATGTTTGACTTCGGGATATTGCAACCGTATGTAGACGATAAGGAGATAACAGACATAGACAGTAATTCAAAAACTGTCTATGTCACACATCAGTATAAGGGCACTTATAAGGTCGCGAATTTAACAGATGGTTATTTATCTGCTTTATTAAAACGGTTATGCAATGCAAAAGAAATCAATGAACAGTTCAACTATGAAAATCCGATACTTGACGGTGAAATAGATGGATTGAGAATCCATGCGGAGCATAGTTCTTTCGTCACTTCGGGAGATACGTTGAATATACGTAAGAATCCGTTGGAACTGGTCATTACTGAAGAACAAACGGATTTTGCACCACAAGAAGTATTTGATTTTTTAAGAGCAGCGGCACATGCGAAAATGTCTGTTATATTTGGCGGTGAAGTAGGAAGTGGAAAAACTCAGGCTATGAAAACATTTTTAACATATACTGACCCTACTGAATCTATCGTATTTATTTCTGATATTGATGAAATGCGTATGACTGAACTTTATCCTGAACGCAACTATCGGCAATGTATTGTGAATGATATCGTCGATTATACAAAAGCGACGGCTTCTATATTGCGTGATAACCCTGCATATGTGTGTTTTCAGGAGGTTAGGGATAGTGCTGTAGATGCTTTGTTTCTGGCTTTGTCGGGCAGTTCTCGTGTCACCTCATCATTGCATGTAAAAAATGCTTTACTGATGCCGCAAAGACTGATACAGCTATCAGACAACAAGAATGATAAAAGACTATTGTCGACGATACATGACTATGTACAGATTTGTGTCGTACCGTATAAAGAGATAAAAAACGGTCTCACAAGGCGATTCATAGGTGAGATAGCGGTTTTTTGGAATGAAGAAAATGAACCACGAAAGCAGCTGATTTATGAGTGTTATGGTAATAAGTCGCATCTGTATGCGTTGCCAAAATACTTCCAAGAGTATTTTGATAAAAACGGTGTCAAGTTGAAATGGAGTGAGGAAAAATGAAGAAATACAGTACAAAAAAGAAAAGTAAGCTCCTGTTCTTGGATACACATGGATATGATTTTTCAAGAACTGATCTAATACTTTCTATGACCGGAATAATCTTCCTGATTGCTACAGTATGCATCTTGCATAAGCTGAATGCTGTGTATTCCGGAATCATCATAATCTCGATGTTGATTGCATTACCTGTACTCATATCATCGTATTTCATGTATAAGGCAGAGAAAAAACGTTTCGATGAATACTGTACGTATTTTGAATACATGAAAATGTATTACAAGACATATGGAAAAATCATGGATGCTTTGCGAGAAACAGAAAAACAGTTTAATGATAAGTCAAAAATGAAAGTATGTATTCAGGATGCGATACATGAAATCGAAGATAATGCAGATTATCATGCGGCACTGGGATATATTGATAAACGGTATCACAACACGCATTTGGAACGGTTACATTCTTTATTGATTATGGGAGAGGTACAAGGTACGAAAGGAATTGATAAAAACCTTGACTTAATCAATTACGAGAGTTGGCGTGAAAATATAATCATATATCAGAAAAAGAAAAAGACAGCTAGACTTTTCTTGATTTTCTTTCTGGTGTTTGCTTTGGTTACTTCCCTGATGTCGGTATTTGTGGCTGGACAGCTGGAAACCATGGCACAGATATTCAATGATGCAAGTTATCAGTTATACACATTTATCGAACTTGAATTGATATTACTTGTGTTCGTTGGGATATGGTCGTATCTGGTCAGTGGTAAATGGATAAGGGGTGATGAATGATGAACAGAATCAGACAGCTGTTGAATGGCAATACAGAAAAATATGCATATCTGATAACGGATGAAAAGAAATTTCGTAATCAACATTATGCATGTTTGATTGTAGCACTGTTTACTTTCGTTCCTGCAATCATATTGTGGCTTGGCTTGACATATATCAGCGTGTGTCTGGCTTTGGTAATCTGTGTAAGTGCGTGGAGACTACCATATATGTTGTTGAAGCTGTCGCATAATACGCATTGTAATAATGTGATGGCAACAATCCCATTATGGATAAACGCCTTGTATTCTCTGCTGGGTGAAAACAATATCGACAATGCAATCATAGCATCTTATGAAACAGCTCCAGATGCATTGAAACAGGATTTAAAGGTGTTTATCGAACAGATAAAGGAAGATTCAGCAAACAAGCAGGTTTATATGAATTTCCTTTCTAGATATGAGATTGACGGATTCCGTGAAATCATGATGAAACTGTATGAATTCCGTAATCTTTCTAAAGAGAATTTGCGTTATGAAATTTTGACTTTGAATAAATCTTTGGGAAAGATTGAAGAAATGAATATGGAAAAGCGCTGTAAAGGTGAAATCATGATGGCTGACATGATGGCTGTCGTATTGATTTCGATTCCTAGCTTATATATGATGTTGATACAGGATATCTTAACATCAATCATTTTGTAGGAGGATATACGTATGAATATAACGTTAGAAGAAATTGTGGAATTCATTCCTGATATCATCATACTTATTCCCCTACTGTTTATTTTCTTACCGTTGTTTCTGGATATGGCAAAGTTAGGAGTGTGATATCATGGAAAATGTATTGGAAGAAGTGGCACAGCTGCTGCTTGAAAATATAGCGGTTATCGGTGTTATAGGATTGCTGACAGTAACGTTTATGTCATACAATATTACAGATGCTATCATGAGGTTGTTCTAATGGAGATTACAACAAAGCAAACGGTAGCTATGTTCCCTGTGTTCATTGCTGTAATGTCTGCAACTGTTTTAGTGATAGCGTGGCGGACAACTTGCGGTATGTATGTAAATGAATCCATGAAACAGAGTGAATCTGTGCAGCTGAATGTGAATGCCGGATTGATAGGAAAAAGCTATCCGGCAATTCTTGGCGAGAATATACGTATCAGGAAAGGCAGCACTTTCGTACCTACGGAACATATAAAGTGTCAGGATGCACAGGACGGAAACATTACTGGAACAATACGATTTTATGGAAGTGTTGATACACGTACAAAAGGCGTGTACAAGTTGAAATGTGTTGCTGTTAATTCTTTAGGTCTAAAAACAGTAAAATACGTATGGATACTTGTGGATTGACGGTCGGGAGGATATTATGAGAGTATCGTTAAGGGCGGCAATAGGTATATTATTTCTGTCATTTGTTGTTGTAATATTTATGGGTATCATGAATGTACAAATGCAGATTAGTAAATTGAATGATTATCATTATGCCGCTGTGCAGGAAATGGAAAGCAGTGATTTTTCTCCTGTTGTGATAAACAGGATACGAAGCAATGGAGAGTATACTGTTAATGTAGAAGATAAAACATTAAAAGAAGATATGCGGATATATCAGGTGACTACTTCAAAGAAGATTTCTCTGCCAATCTTGAATTTTGAAAAAACATATGTAAAGGAAAGCACTGCACGATAGCGTAGTGCTTTTTTTTATAAAGAGGAGGTAGTCATGATTATTAGAAAGATGGTAAAAAGTACGAATGTGTTTGCATTTATCGTAAACAGAGTGCTGATGTTCGTGTTAGTTGGTTATCTATATTACTTGTTAAAGACCGATGGAAATATATCTTCATTTACAGTGATTCGTTATGGATGGTCTGCTATGTTTTATTATTGTATATTTGACACAGTGATTAAGATATCAAAACTTAAGTATCGGTTAGCAAACCCATTATTAAGAGAAATAAAAGTAGAAAAAGATTATTCAATATGTGAATATTGTATTCCTGTTGTGATAAATGGAAATAGTGAAGAAAAACAGGAAAATAAACCTATAGGTAAAATTCAAAAAAAGGATAAACGTATAAGGGCGATAAGTAAAGCAACATGGTTGAATGTGGAAGGTGTCTTGACTATCATTTCATATATTTTTGAAATAATTGTTATGTCTACAATGTGTTTCTTGTTTTATTACGGCATACAGACAGTGGATTTCAACAAAGTAACGATCGAAGGGATTTTATGTGTGTGGTTTGTGTGTAGTATATTGAGTTTTATGATTTACAAGTTATCCTACCTTTCAGAAAATGGATATAATCATTATATAAAGTTGAGATATGGTGAATCTGAATATATTCTATCTGATAGAGTGGAATGTGGTATAAGAAGGATTCACGCACGGTTATGGTCTACAAGAAATAAAAGCGATATGTTTATGGATGTATGTATGCGTTTTTTTGAATTGTCTTTTGATATATGTAAATTGCTGTCATGTGCTTTTATCATTATGTTTGTCTCTTGTGGGCTATGTGAGTTGTGGATGGTGTATCCATATATGCCGGATGTATTTTTTTATTTTTCTTTATTGATAATCGTTGTTGAAATAGCGAAGATTTTAATTTCAGAAGTCAGCTATGAGATAGATAGAGATATCGTCCTTGCACAACCTTTATCCTATGGAAAAGAATATAAGTTTGTTGAAAATGATATTGATAAGAAAAAATTTATCATGTGGAAATTAGAAAGGAATGATAAAAATGAACATGGTACAATATGATTTACAATTTGCTACGGTAAGTGTTCCGGTAGAAGTATCACATGAGGAAATACGTTCTACAGTAGCAAATGTTGTAACGGATGCAGGAACTAAAGCAAAGAATACAACGACAACAACGGCAAAGGGTGTTATAGACAGTATCGGTGTCATTGCATTGATTGTGTGTGTGTTTATGCTTCTTTTTGGAAAAAAGAGTAAGGCTTTAGAAATTATCGTGTGTGTTGTTGTTGCGTATCTGGTTATAACAAATGCACAGGCATTTTGGGCTTGGGCAACATCGTTCGTAAAATAGAAAGGGAGTGGAGCTTATGATGAATAACCTGCTCCCTTTTATCTTGTTTTCAAAAGATATCTCAGAGCTTGGGAACGGTGTAATAAATAATCTTGAAACGAAAGATATGGTAACAGATTTCATGCGTAAAATAGGTGAAATATTGTTTAATTTATTAAAAATGATAAATGATTCATTAGAAAAGGCTTTTACACTTGTCTTGAAT
>SKEY01002563.1_pt1 | contig 18592 bp, 18 predicted proteins | sample 4843871 | NCBI WGS metagenome assembly SKEY01 (sample SAMN11008797, study PRJNA524170) | human gut metagenome | biome: Human fecal sample; material: Feces; isolation source: fecal sample from pouch patient p36 | host: Homo sapiens | place: Israel: Tel-Aviv | collected 2016-12-04 | reverse complement strand
CAGTATGCGGTTATGTTTATGAAGGCGAGAATGCACCTGAGAAATGTCCACAGTGCGGTGTTCCGGCATCCAAGTTCAAAGAGCAGGAAGCTGACAAGATGGCATGGGCATGTGAGCATGAGGTTGGCGTTGCACAGGGTTCCCCTGAAGATATCATGATGGATTTAAGGGCTAACTTCGAAGGCGAATGTTCAGAAGTCGGTATGTACCTGGCTATGTCCAGGGTTGCCCACAGGGAAGGCTATCCTGAGATTGGTCTGTACTGGGAGAAGGCAGCATTTGAGGAAGCTGAGCACGCAGCTAAGTTTGCAGAGCTGTTAGGCGAGGTTGTCACAAGCTCCACCAAGAAGAACCTGGAGATGAGGGTTGCTGCTGAGAACGGCGCTACCGCTGGTAAGTTCGACCTGGCTAAGAGAGCCAAGGCCCTGAACCTGGATGCAATCCATGACACCGTTCATGAGATGGCTAAGGATGAGGCACGCCACGGAAAGGCATTTGCAGGCCTGCTGGAGAGATACTTCGGCTAATCATCAATCATAAGAATTGTCAGTCATTTTTAGGGATGCGGTAGGACCAATGCAGGTTGGTCTGCGGCATCCCTTTTTTATATTCTTAAATATAGAATTCCATCATTCACATGTGCTGCTGGCTGTAGCTTATTTCAGCAGATTTTCATAGGCCTGGCCGGATATACCCTTTCCGCACATTCTTATTATAAGACAGGATTGCAGCACATTCCCGCAAGATTACCCTTGCCGCCACACAAGTTGTCTCCGCAGGGTCATAAAGGGGTGATACTCCGACCAAATCCATTCCCGCTATATCCAGACCGGCAAGACATAGTCTCAGGAGTTTCTGGGATTCCGCCATGGAAAAGCCGCCCACAGCAGGGCCTGCTGCTCCCGGCGCAAAGGCAGGGTCCATGAACCCCATAAAGCTAATGACGGATTTTCCCTGCAGCTTCATCAATTCCCATTGCATGGGGTCCGGTAGCTGTAATCATGTCTATACCGGTTTTTTTGCAAAATCATGGGTGTGTTCACTGGGCAGGTTTCCCCTCATCCCCACTTGAACTGAATGCCCTGTCAGGTATTGCAATATATTGATTTTAAGGTCAGGGTGTCAAAGGGAATCCCTGCCACCACAAAATCAAGATTTTCAGGTTGTTTGCAATAAGGAAGATTCATGTAGGTTGTTATCCCCGGGGGCATCCCAGACATTGTCTGCATTTTCATCCCTCCTTGAAATGCTGCCAATCTCAAGTTATATATTTATCTACATTACTGCCGCATACGATGATAGATGTAAGGTATTCGTCTTTTACAAGGGGTTCCTTTCTCTGGACAAGGTATGACATAAGCCGGTTTAATCCAACCTGTACCTGCTTTCTGGGAGATTTGTCAATGATGAAATGTATGACTCCCTCCTTCAGATACCGGACGCTCTCTGGATAAATATCACTTCCAATGACCCGTATTGTCCCTTTAAGTCCCAGACTATCCACGGCCCTGGCAAGGAACAGTGTTCCTCTTGCACTAACCGAATACATTCCCTTCACGTCCGGATTATTGTTCAGGACATCCAGTATCCGCTCCTGGACCCCGTCAAATGATTCATAGCCATATATCTTAATAAGAGGATGGTTCCTTCCTGACTGCTCGATAAAGCTTTTAAATCCTGACATATTCTGCCGGTTAGAAGTCAGCAGCACATCGCCTGCAACCACAAGTATCTGGCTGCCATCCGGAATCTGGGCCATCAGAAGTTCCGCCGCCATCTTACCATCCGTTTCATGATCTGACTGGACTGAACATAGATACTCCATCTTTTCCACGTTCTCACTTACCAGAACAAGTGGGATACCACTTTCGTGAAGGCGGTTTGCAATATCAATATCTGCCTCCAGCATCTTGCCTCCGCTGATTATTCCGTCCACCTTGCCCTGATACTGCCGGAGAATGCCCTTTATATTCGTGGCAAAATCATTGATACCGTCGTAATCATAAGGCGCTTCAATTATTTCACAGTTATAGAACTGCATTTCCTTCCTGAACTCCCTGTAACCTTCCCAGACTTCACCGTAAAAGAAACGGTTATCCTCCATGGGATTAGGAAAAGCCACAATGATCCTCAACGGCTTCTTCTTCAGGGATGATGCAATCTGATTTGGCTGATACCCCATTTCCCAGGCGATTTTCAAAATCTTTTTGCGCATTTCTTCGCTTACGCCTGGTTTTCCATACAGGGCACGGTGTACAGTGCCGGTTGAAACCTGGGCAGCAGCGGCCACGTCTACAATGGTTTTTCTCTTCTCCATAAAATACACTCATTTCTAATAATTGTAAAACATATAATCTATTTGCCCCTGGCATGCAAAGAACGTTATTCTCTGGACACCAGGGGCATTATAACATTAAAAGTATTCAGATGTAAACCGATATACGTCCACACGACTATGACTGTTTTCTTTTTACCATTTTGCAGCTACCTGGCCTTGGACTACTTCATCCTTGGTATCTGATAACCGCCATCTATATTAACAAAATTTCCGGTAGAATAAAGGAATTTCTCGTCTGAGCAGAATGCGCTGACAGCCTGGGCAACATCCTCCGGAAGTCCCCATCTTGCAATCGGGAACAGGCCATCCTCGACCATCTGGTTCATCTCATCATAGCAGTCCAGCGCCATTGCTGTGGCTATCAGAATAGGCCTTACTTCATTTACCAGGATTCCCTCTGCGGCAAGACGGTCAGCAAACAAGGTGGTCAGCATGGATACACCAGCCTTGGATACACAGTAAACCCCAATCTCCGGTGTGCTTACCCAGCCGGAGCCAGATGAGATATTGACAATCGTCCCCCTCTTCTTACCATCATATGGCTGCTTTATCATCTGCTTGGCAACATTTTGCGTAAAGAGCAGGGTACCCTTGGTATTCACGCCAACCACGCGGTCAAATTCCTCTTCCGACACCTCAAGCAGGTCATCTCCATTGGCAGCCACGCCTGCGTTGTTCACAAGGGCATGGATACCGCCATACCTGCCAACTGCTTCCGCCACGGCGCTTTCGCGGTCAGCCCCATTGCAGATATCCCCCTGGATATAAAGATAATCAATACCGGCTTCATCCAGCTGTTTTAAATTATCCTCATAATCAGCCCTGTCATTTATATCAACAATAACAACATTGAATCCATCCTGTCCAAGCTGCTTTGCGATGGAAAGTCCGATTCCCCTGCTTCCGCCTGTGACAATTGCTGTTTTCTTCATATTAAAAACCTCCTGTTTGAATTTATTTAGTTGTTTTTTAAATCATATATATAGTGCTTTTTTATCTTCTCTTCAACCACCCAGGTCCAGTCCCCCGCCTTGTGCACAGGAAAGGTAACAAGATCCCCTGCGCTGAAACGGAAACGTGTGCCGTCCTGCAATTCCACATAAGCCCGGCCTTCAACAACAAGGAAGCTTTCCTCCTCCGCCTCATCGGAACAGGTCCACTGATCGGGGTCATGCTGCCATGTGGGACAGGTTTCCAATAAAGCCCTTTGCTGTTCACTGGGTCTGCGGACCCATACATATTTATCCATAACCATATCAATCCCTTCTTTCACCCGTTACTTTAATTCCAGCTCCGTCCTGACCGTGCCAGCCCTCTCATGGCGTGCAAGCAGCTTGACAGTCCCGCCTTCCGGCGCATGGATGATCCACTCCACCAGTGCACGGTCATCGGTGCTTCCCTGTCTTGGGTTGACCATTGCATCCTTGGCAGAACGTCCCATCAGCTGTCCTATCTCCTCACGTTCCATGCCCCGTACAAAAGAAGCGCCGTCCGGAATACCGATTTCCGCAACAACACCGCGGATATTCTGCTTTAGGGCCATCCTTGATGCATAGGTAGACATGTAGCCCGTATTTTCAACCACAAGGCGTACTTTATAGTTATCCCCACCCAGGTTTGTAACAGCTGCATCACGGATTTCCAGCTTCGGTGTGATTAATGAGTTCCATACCACCCACTTAGGAAAGCCTTCAATCTCTTTTTCCAGACATTCAAGGGGCGGATTCAACCAGGTCCACATCCAGTCCCAGCCTCCCAGTTCTACCTTGCCCAGCTGGGGATGGTCATACTCATACCATTCAACGTACGATTTATTTCCGAAGTTATCCTTGGCCCATTTGTAGATTTCCACATCCTCTTCCGGGGTGTGGTCCTTAAACCACTCATGATGGATATAAGGTTTATCCCGCGGAATCATGGAAAGAGGCTGCCACAGTTCCACCATCCAGGAATAGATTCCAAGCTCCTCATATACCCACATCACGGAATCACCAGGATAATAATCCCAGTCCTCTTCCGGCGCATGAAGGCCTTCATAAAAGCTCTGGTGGGGATAACCGGTTAACTCCGTGCCTTTAGAACCAGTCAGGTTAAATACACGCATATCTTCCTCATACATCATGCTGTCAGGAAGGTCGTCACTTGGACGGTACAGTACCTTGCCGATGGTGTGGAACATGGCAATCTGTGAAATATTGGGATGACCGATGATAAACTCCACAATTGCGCGTGATTCCGGTTCACTTGTGGGATAAGAGCCAGCAGAAACACCCGGCTTTGTCATCTTAGCCCATCTTCTGGGATAATTCTTGTCAATGTCAATTGCCTCTTTGGGCCACGGGCCATTGGGCCAGTTAATCAAACCGAATATACTGCGCACATCAATGGTGGAACCGTCATAATTGGCAATCATGCCTTCCGGTACAATGCGGTAATACTCACCGTCATGCTCGATAGGGTCACGGCGGATCATAAGGTCCGGATACTCAGGATGTTTTTTCCATAGTCCGTTATGGTCCTTTATGCGCATATACAGAATACGGCCATCACCATCCAGGTCCTCTTCCAGAAGACCTGTAAGCGGCTCCTCATCATAGGGATGTGGCCTGATGCTGGAACGGACCAGTTTCGGCTTGTCGGCAAGGGCCCACTCCGCACCGTCCGGGTCAATACGCGGTATGATATAGAATACCCGTGTATCAATGGCTTCTGTGACAAGTTTTTCCTTTTTATAGTTCTCAACCAGATAATGGAGGATATACAGACATGTGGCGGATGCCGATACCTCAAACGAATGAACATTGCCATCTACATAATAGGCCGGTTTTTCCAAATCACACCCAGTGCTAAAATCAGTAACCTTCATCACCCAGATATCACGGCCCCCGTAACTTTTTCCGATGGATTCCATCTTTACGATGTCCGGATATTCTTTTTCATACTGGCGGAGGATTTCCGTCAGTTCATCATACCTGTAATACTTAACACAGCTTGGATTTTTCATGATTTATATTGTTCCTTTCTCTATGGTTTTACTTTCTGTTACTGGCCGTCGTTAAATTTATGGTAGAAATCAATCTCTTCCTGTACATTGCTCTGGTCAATCAGGTCATATCCGCTATATATGGTGCTTGGAAAATGCTCCGGGGTAATATAGCCATTATTCAGCAAATACAGGCTGAGGCATGCCCAGAATCCCTGTGTGGACGTACCTTGGCGCACGGTTCCCAGCAGCTTGCCGTCCCTGATTAATTCCAACTGGGCAAGTTCACAGTCCGCGCCCAGAATCGGGAAGGGCTCTATACCCAGTTCCTCACAAGCCTTGTAAACCGCAACCGCCTGCCAGCCCAAAGGGCAATACGCAGCATTAATATTAGGGTTTGCTGAAATTGCCGAAGCCGCCTTTGATGTCTGGTCAGTCAGGTCGAGGGACGCGGGAACAACCAGGGTTTTAAGGTCAGGGTAATTTTCAGCGGCATACTGCTCAAATCCGGAAATCATCTGGTCGCAGTCCGGGATTCCCAGTTTGGTCAGAATCAGGACCTCTCCTTTTCCGTCAACGGCTTCACCTACAACAGAGGCGCCAAACTTACCGATTTCCACATTATTAACGCCAAGGAAGGAAATACGTTTACTGTTTGGTGAATCCGGTGCAATGGTAACCACGGGAATATCCTTATCCATGGCCTTATTAATACCATCCACATAAGCATCCCCATCCAGGCACATAACGGAAATACCATCCGGATTCATGGCAATGGCACTGTCAAGACGGGTTAAATATTTCATTACATCCTCGCCGGTATCGCCCACAAGTTCGGTCTGTACCCCCAGCATCTCTCCTGCCTGCTGGAATCCAGCCCAGATCTGTCTCTGAAAATACTCCGTTGAATTGTATGTACATAAGATATATTTCTGGCTTGATACGTCTTTTTTTCCTTCTGCACCATCTGCGGCTACAGTGCCTGCATCGGCCGTTGTTCCCGCTGTTTCAGAGCTGCCCTTGGATGAGCATGCGGTCATGGACATCATGGCTACTGATAACGCTAATAATAAAATCGAAAGTCGTTTCCTCATAATAATACCTATACCTTTCCTTTTTCTGCCCCACTCACTTTTTTATTGGTAAACATATCATGCATATAGCTTACATAACCTGACAGCTTCCTTCGGCTGGAATTGCGGCTGAGGGCGTCAACAACAATAACCGTAATCAGAAGCATGTTGCTTATGAAATCCTGCCAGTAAACAGAAACATTCATCTGGATCAGGGAGTTTGAAATCAGCTGGACTAAAATCAGACCGAAAAACGCGCCTAAAATCCCGCCTTCGCCGCCGCTCATGGATGTCCCGCCGATAACAGCCGCCGTGATTGCACGTCCGTCAGCCCCCTGGCCCAGGATTGGGGAAGAAACCCCAAATCTTGCTGTGCACAATACACCTGCTATGGCAGCTGTCATGGCTGAAATCATGTACAGGAAAACCCTCATCTTCTTTACTTTGATACCCGCAAGTTCAGCTGCATTCACATTGCTGCCGATAAAGTACGTCTTTGCACAGAACTTGGTATTGCGTAGCAGGTAATGTGAAATTGCAATGGCAACCATGACCAGGACAAAGAAGGTTGGCAGGATGGAGCCGATATAACCTCCTCCTAAAAACTTAAATGAAGCCAGGCCGTCCCCTACTACTGTAATGGATGTTCCTTTTGTAATGATATAACACAAGCCGCGGATAGCCCCCTGCATACCAAGTGTGATGATAAATGCAGATGACGCGCCGCCCAGCTTTGAAATAATTCCGCCTGTAATACAGCCCATGCAGCTGCAAAGCAGGATTGCCAGAATGGCTGCAATCCATATATTGACTCCTCTGCTGTAAAAAGCGCCTACCAGTACCGAAGCCAGACACTGGACCGAGCCAACTGAAAGGTCAATCTCACCTGCAATCAGGATAAGCGCACAGCCGATTACCACAAACCCATCTGCGCACAGACCCATGGCAATTGTCATCATATTGCTCATTGTGAAAAATGTTTCCTGGGCAAAGCTCATAAGGGTTCCAATAAATAGAATAATGCAGATTATAACAAACTCACGTGATTTAAATACCTTTTTACTTTTATCTACTACAGACACATCGCACCTCCAACAGCGTATTCAAAATTTCCTTATCTCACCATGTTTCTCAGTTATAAACCTCAGTAGCATATTGGATAATTTTCTGTTCACATATGTCATCTCCGTAGACCTGTCCTGTCACCTTGCCCTCGTACATGATGATAATCTCATCGCAAAGTCCCATAATCTCAGGCATCTCAGACGAAATCACAATCACACCAACACCTTGCTCTGCAAATGCCCTTATCCTCTTATGGATTTCTGCCTTCGCATTAACATCAACACCTCTGGTAGGCTCGTCCAGAATAATAATCCTTGGATTGATTTTCAGACACCGCGCCAATATTGCCTTTTGCTGGTTGCCTCCGCTCAGGTTCATGATTGCTTCATCAACGCTGCTTGTCTTGATATTATTTGTCTTAGCCAGTTCCCGGGCATTGACATATTCCTTGGTATTATCCAAAAATACACCTCGTTTACGGCACATATCAGAAACATAAATATTCTGTGCAACAGATAGGCCTGCAAAAATACCTAATTTCTTACGGTCTTCTGTAAGATATGTTATGCCGTTTTTTAAGGAGTCCTGATATGTCTTAATCCTGATTGGTTTCCCATCCAGATAAACACTGCCCTGGGATTTCTGGTCAATACCGCAGACCGCCCGAAGCAGCTCGCTTCTTCCTGCCCCAACCAATCCATAAAAGCCCAGTATCTCATTGCGCTTCAGGCTGAAGTTGATTGGGATGTCATTACTGTTTAGTTTAAAATCTTCCACACGGAACATTTCCGTTCCGATTCCTGAGCTTTTTTCAACAAAGTAGTCATCCATCTCACGGCCAACCATGTTGTTGACCAATTCCTGTGTGGTTGTATTCCTGACTTCAAACTCCGCAACCATATGTCCGTCCCTGAGTACGGAGACTGTGTCACAGATTCGGAAAATCTCTCCCAGCTTATGGGTGATATAAATGATGCCAACCCCGCTTTTTCGCAGCTTTTCAATGATTTCAAACAGGATTTCAACCTCACTCTCTGAAAGTGACGATGTAGGTTCATCAAAAATCATTATTTTAGCATTCAGTGATACCGCATGTATGATTTCAATAATCTGCTGGTTTCCCACTGTGAGCTTTCCCACTTCAATATCCGGGGATATTGGCAGGTTAAATGAATCCAACAGCTGTTTTGCATCATTGTGCAGCTTCTTTTTATCGATTGTGTTCCATTTTGTCATCGGAAGCCGGTCCACGAATATATTGTGCGACACGGGCAGATGACTGAATAAACTCAGTTCCTGATGAACAAATCCCACCCCGGCATTAATTGCATCTGCAGGTGTTTTGAATTCTACCCTTTCACCGCTTATGTACATTTCCCCAGGACCGTCATCCCTCTGCAGCACGCCTCCGATGATGTTCATCAGGGTGGATTTACCTGCGCCGTTTTCACCCACCAATGCGCGGACCTCACCTGGTTTTATGCTCAGGTAGACATCTGTCAGAGCTTTTGTTCCCGGGAACGTCTTCGATATGTGCTTTATCCTTAAATGTTCAATCGCTTCCCCCATTAGGTTAACCGCCCTCCATTCTTTCTTTCATGGTCAGTCTGCAAATGCCAGCTTAAAGCGTCTTACATCCTCCCTGACAGAGCCGAAGGGATTCCCGTCCCCTTGATAAAAAATCCTGTCATTATAACTGTTTTCCGTAACAATACAGCCGCTGTAGCCGATTTCCTTCAGTGCCTTTACTGATTCATTAAAATCTGTATCCCCGTCCCCGTAATGGGCCATTCCCAGTTCTGCGCCTTCCATCTGTGAGCCCTTGCCGTCCTTAATATGGAGCATATTGATATGTCCTTTCAGATGCCGTATCATATCCGGAACATAATAACCATTACATGCATGAGGCATCTGGCTGTCAAACCCCAGTCCGAAATTGTCCTTGCCAACCATATCAATCATTCTCAGGTTCTCTTCCACCGACATCCCGTTTTCCCAGGAGATGACAACACCTTTATCAGCCCCATACTCACAGGCCCACTTTAGCATCTTCGCAGTATTCCGGAATCCATCCTCATCCTTAATCTCCCCGTCAAAGAAACTGGGAACCATTAAGAGTGGTATGTTCATGGCAGAAAGGGCATCTATGCTCTTCTGAATGATTTCCCTGCAGGCGGCATAGGCGGAATCAGACTCCGGATGAACCATTCCATAATCACACAGGCTCATGTTACTTGCACTGCAAAGTTCTATCTGCGCTTCCCGGGCAGCTTCCAGATATGCCTCCCTGACTTCCGGAAAAATCAGGGGCACTCCCGCCTCGTACAGCCCTGTATCAATCTGGATGGAATCAATTCCACAATTCTTTAACCGTTTCCACAAAGCAGTTCCCTGTACGGGAAGGCACCACTCACATACACCAAGTTTCCTTTTCATACTAAAATACCTCCTCATGATTCATATATTATTTTATATCCCGCAGCATCCGGACAAACCTGCCCGACTCGCTGCGTATGTATTCCACAGATGGAAGGTTAAAGCACTCGTACGACATATACCCGTCAAATCCGGTTTCCTTCAGTTTTCTAACAATGGGAATGAAATCAATATGCCCATGGCCCGGGAACCAGCGGTTGGAATCGGCTATATGCACGTGTTTCAAACGCTTTCCCATGCATTCGATGGCTTCCGCAAAATCCCTGTCCTCAATATTGGCATGGAATATATCCCATAAAACACCTACAGATGCAGGGTTACCAAGCTTTGTCCCAATAAAATCCATAAGGGAATCCGCACCGTTAAGCAGACACGTCTCATAGCGGTTGATTGCCTCCAGGATTATTGTCACATTCCTCCGCCCGGCATAATCAATGATCGGGTCCAGGTTCCGTGCAAGAATGGAGGCGTCCCTCTCCTCTTGTCCTGCCTCTCCGATTCCGCGAAGAAGCCCCAGTGTGACGCGGCTTTTTAAAATTACCGCTGCATCAATGTGCTGCTTCATCCGTTCCTGGGCAATCCTCAATGCGGCCCCTTCATGCAGAAGTGAAATCCCCTCCCTTGTCCTTGACTGTCCGGTAGAGATAGTGGAACATCCCAGATTCCTCTTCTCAAGCTCCGCCTTTATCTTTCCTACATCCAAACCCTCGTAATCAGATATACACAGTTCTGCTCCATCAAAGCCTTCCTCAGCAAGCCAGTCCAATCCTTTTTCATAATCCTCGGCGGAAAACGGTGAAAAAGGAGTATCATACTGCAGCGTAACCCCTCCGCTGAATTTCATCACCCTCTTGTTCCTCCTTTCGGGAAACTTACATCACTTATAGTTCTCTTCTTCTATTGCCTTTAGCCGGGCATACCCCTTTTCATTGTTTGCCTTTCTCTGGGGTTCGAAGCCTTCACACCATTGTCCCGCCAGCCACTTCTCAGCCATCTCAGCCCCCATGGCATGGCTGACAACTTTCTCACCCATGGCAAGGACATTGGCATTATTAATCAAGGAAGTCTTTTCCGCTGTGTAAACACTTTCACATGCCACCGCATAAATCCCTTTAAACTTATTGGCAATCATACTGACACCAGCTCCTGTACCGCAAATCACAATCCCTCTGTCTGCGTTTCCTTCCTGGATGCATTTAGCCAAATTCTCGGATGCGTCAAAATATAAAGTACCATCCTCCTCGCTTTGGGCCCCTCTATCTTCAATCTCATATCCCAGAGAACGGATATGGTCTTTCACTGCCTCCTTCAACCTATAACCTGAAAAATCCGATGCAATTACTACCTTCACGTTCTATACCTCCTTACTTTTTCGCCCGCATACGTTTTACTAAAACGTTTGCTTTCTTATTTCGAATTCTAGCATTTATATCTGCTAATTGTCAATATATTTGCTAGATATATTTATTTTTCTTACAAAAATAATATTTTTTTATCATTTTTATTATACATAATTCACATCATGTTATAAATAAAACGTTTTACATAATCCCCCTCCCCACCACCGCTTAAACATCCCAAACCAACCGTCATAGAATCTTCAGAAATAATTCCCTTGAATCTGCTCTCCTTCTGTGCTAGACTAAGCACAAAAATCCATACGGACCGGAGGTCTTATCATTGATACAAAATATTCTGTGCTATCTTGAGGAATCAGAAAAGGCATATCCTGATAAACCGGCTTTTTCCGATGAACATACAAGACTGACTTACAAAGAGCTTCTGTCCCTGTCCAGACGGATTGGAAGCTTTCTCGGCAGGAAGACCGGCCCCAGACGGCCCATTCCCGTCATGACAGAAAAGAATGCCTATACATTGGGAGCCTTTATGGGGATTGTCCATGCGGGCTGTTTTTATATTTATCTGGATGCCGGGCAGCCGTCCGAACGGCTGAACCGCATCCTTAACACCTTACAGGCCGATATCATGATTGCCGACAGCCCAAGCCTGAAGGCGGCAGGCGCAATCTCCTTTGCAGGGGAAATCCTTGATATGGGAATGCTTCTGTCCCTTGGAAGCGATGCGGAGGACCCCCTGCTCCTTGCCTCCATACGCGGACAGGCCATGGATACGGACCCGCTGTACGGAATCTTTACCTCCGGCTCCACCGGAACCCCCAAGGGCGTGGTGGTGGGACACCGTTCTGTCATCGACTTTATGGAGCATTTTACGGAAATGTTCCATATAACCTCTGGGGATGTGATTGGCAACCAGGCGCCATTTGATTTTGATGTTTCCGTGAAGGATATTTATTCAACCCTGAAGACAGGGGCTTCCATGGAAATCATCCCAAAGCGTCTGTTTTCCATTCCCACAGGACTTCTGGACTACCTCTGCGATAAGAAGATAACCACAGCCATATGGGCCGTCTCTGCCCTGTGCATCATCACCACCCTGAACGGCTTCACCTACCGCGTGCCTGAACACCTGGACAAGGTCCTGTTCAGCGGCGAGGTCATGCCCGTGAAACATCTGAACACCTGGCGCAGTTACCTTCCGGATGCCATGTTTGTAAACCTGTACGGTCCCACGGAAATCACATGTAACTGCACATACCATGTGGTGGACCGGGACTTTGAACCGGGAAGCCATATCCCCATCGGGCTTCCATTTCCCAATGAAAAGGTGTTCCTCCTGGACGGGGATGACCGCCTGATCACAGGGCCGGGCATCTGCGGGGAACTGTGCGTGTCAGGAACCGCGCTGGCCCTTGGATATTACAGGGACAGGGAGAAGACAGCGGCTGCATTTGTCCAGAATCCCCTGAACCAGGATTATCCTGAAACCATCTACCGCACCGGGGACATGGCGTACTACGGTGAGGACGGGTTACTATATTATCATGCGCGCAGGGATTTCCAGATTAAGCACATGGGCCACAGGATTGAACTGGGTGAGATTGAAGCCGCGCTCGAGACTGTCAGCGGGGTGGGACGGGCTGTCTGCATTTTCCTGGAAGAGAAAAATAAAATTGCGGCCTTCTACGAAGGGGAGGCGGATAAGAAAATGATTGCCGCCGGGCTGGAACATCTCCTTCCACGGTACATGTTCCCTAACCGTTATGTGAACCTGCCCGCCCTTCCCCTTACAAAAAACGGCAAGGTGGACCGACAGGCATTAAGGAGGCTTTATGGGTGAGATGGATGAGATGAGTGGGATGAATGATAGGAAGCATCTGGATATACAGATCCTACGGCAGGCCGCCGGCTGGGGAACGCCTGCCTATGTGTTTGACCTGGATGCATTCGCCCTGCGCATCCGCCATATGAAGGAGATTCTTGGACAGGATATTAAAATCATATATGCCATGAAGGCCAATCCCTTCTTTACCCGGACAGCCGCTCAGGAAGCGGACGGCCTGGAGGTGTGCTCTCCCGGCGAATATGCCATATGCCAGAGGGCCGGTGTGCCCCCGGAGAAGATTGTACTCTCCGGCGTTAATAAGGAGGCGGCTCATATCAGGGAGGTTGTGGGCGGTGTCGGAAGTTGTGGCGCGGCTGTCGGAAACCCCGGCCCTGCCGCCGGAAGCCCCGGCCCTGACACCTATACTGCCGAATCCCTAAGCCAGCTGGCGCTGTTAGAGTCCTGCGCCGCCCAGGCGCAGGGGAGTCCTTTGCGTGTGCTGCTGCGCCTGACCAGCGGGAACCAGTTTGGCATGGATGAGGAGACAATCCTTTCCGTAATCCAAAGGCGGAACGCATATCCCCATCTGCATTTTACCGGACTCCAGTACTACTCAGGAACCCAGAAAAAGCAATCCGGCAAGATCCATAAGGAACTGGAACGGCTGGACGCCCTTCTGGCACGGATACAGGACGAACTGCAGTACGAAATCCGTGAACTGGAATATGGACCGGGTTTCCATATACCTTACTTTGAGGGGGAGTCCCCGGTGGACGAGGACGCCATGCTGGCAGATTTCAGGGCGGCACTTGACGCCATGGCGTTTAAGGGAAGCATTTCCCTGGAAGCAGGCCGTTTCCTGGCCGCACCCTGCGGCAGTTATGTGACCCGGGTAGTGGATACCAAGCAGAACCAGGGCCAGGATTACTGTATCGTGGACGGCGGTATTAATCATGTGAATTATTACGGACAGGCCATGGCCATGAAAATCCCGGCCATCCGCCACCTTCCCCAAAGCATTTCCCAGGGTATGCCTGCGGACCATATCCCCGGTGAAAACACACAGTGGACGGTATGCGGTTCCCTCTGCACCTCGGGGGACATGCTGGTCAAGAACCTGCCCCTGTCCGGCTTAAGGACCGGGGATATGCTGGTATTTGACCGAATCGGGGCCTATGCAGTGACGGAGGGGATTTATCTGTTCTTAAGCCGCGGACTTCCGGCCGTCCTGACCTATGAAAGGGAGACAGGACTGAAGCTGGTCCGGGGCGCGCTTCCCACCAGCCCGATAAACGACGGCAGCATCCAATATTTTGAAGATTATATAAAAAAGGAGAATTCATAATGGACGAATTATTAGAAATTTTAGAGGACATCAAACCAAGCATTGACTTTAAGACCTGCACCGGGCTGATTGATGAGGGATATCTGGATTCCTTCGACATCCTCTCTATTGTCAGCGAACTAAATGATGCATTTGAGATTGAAATATCACCTGTGGATATTGTGCCGGATAATTTTAATTCCGCCCAGGCCCTCTGGAACATGGTAGAACGTCTCAGGGATAATTAACAAGGGAGGGCACCATGTCTTTTCTTTCAATGAACTTCCTGTTGTTCCTGGCCGTTGCCATCCTGGGATATTATGTAATCCCTAAACGGCTGCAATGGGTGTGGCTTCTTCTTTTCAGCTACATTTTTTATCTGGCTTCGGGGACAACGGCCGTTGTATTCATCCTGGCCACCACAGTCACCACATTCCTCGCCGGCCTGATTTTGGAATATCTGGACGTGAAGATGGACAGGGAACTTAACGGGCAGACACCCCCGTTAACGCCGGAACAGAAAAAAGCAGTGAAAGCACGTTACAAACGAAATAAGAAGTGGATTGCAGCTGCCGTCCTCCTCATAAACTTCGGTATTCTGGCCGTGCTCAAATACAGGAACTTTGCAGTGGGGAACGTCAACCAGCTGTTTGGGACTGATTTTGCCTTGGGGAAACTGATACTGCCCCTTGGCATTTCCTTTTATACCTTCCAGTCCATGGGTTATCTGATTGATGTATACAGGGGAAAATATGCCCCTGACCACAACCTGTTCCGTTTTGCCCTGTTCGTCTCATTTTTTCCGCAGATCCTGCAGGGGCCAATCGGGCGTTATGACCGGCTGGCATCCCAGCTGTTCAGCCAGAGGAAATTCAGCCTGGAACGTGTTGAACGGGGCCTGCAGCTGATGCTTTGGGGATATTTTAAGAAAATCGTCATAGCGGACCGGGCCGCGGTTGTGGTGAATGAGGTGTTTGGCAATTATGAAGCCTATACAGGAATTGCGGTCATTATGGGGGTCCTGTGCTATTCCATCCAGCTGTACGGTGACTTTTCCGGCGGCATGGACGTGGTGATGGGGGCGGCTGAATGCTTCGGCATTTCCCTGGACCAGAATTTCAAACGTCCTTATTTCGCCCGTTCCATCTCTGACTTCTGGCACCGCTGGCATATTACCCTGGGCACCTGGATGAAGGACTATGTGTTCTATCCATTTTCCCTGTCCAAGGGGATGAACCGTTTTAGTAAATACTGCAAGAAGAATCTCGGCAGGCATGCCGGGCGGGTGCTCCCGGTGTGTATCGCTAACCTGCTGGTGTTTTTCCTGGTCGGCGTATGGCACGGGCCGGCCTGGAAATATATTGTTTACGGCCTGTATAACGGAATCATCATTGCCGCGGGCAACCTGGCCGCCCCCCTGTACCAGAAGGCGGCCCTGGCGCTCCACATCCCAACGGAATCCAAAGCCTGGGGCCTGGTCCAGATTGCAAGGACCTTCCTTCTGGTCAATATAAGCTGGTACTTTGACATGGCCCAGGACCTTAAGGCGGCCTTTATCATGATGAAGAACACGGTAACAGGCTTTTCCTTCTCCGCCCTTACGGACGGAACCCTGATGAGGCTGGGTCTGGATAAAAAAGATTATCTGGCCCTGATACTGGCATGCGGGGTATTATTCACGGTCAGCCTCCTTCAGGAAAATCAGGTGGAAATCCGCTGTTCCCTCGCCAAAAAGCCCCTGGCCGCCAGATGGGGCATATATCTGATGCTGCTTTTTGCAATCCCGCTTCTGGGACAGATCAATCTGACGGGAGGAGGTTTTATTTATGCACAGTTCTAAAGATCCCTCCCCCCGCTCCGGTACGCTCCGGGCAATACTCCGGGCATTTTTCTTCCTTGCCCTTTGCGTGTGCATTACCATGCTGCTTAATTATGCCCTTATCCCTCCCAGTTCCGTGAGGATTAACCTTCACAATCTGAGGAACGGGCAGCAGTATGATACCATTTTCATCGGCACCTCCCATGGACAGTACGGGATTGACCCTGCCGCGGTTGACCAGGCCGCCGGAACCAGCTCCGTAAGCCTGTGCATGGCGGACGCCTATCCGGATGATATGTATCATCTTTTAAAGCTGGCCTGTGAAACCCAGTCCCCTTCCCAGGTGGTATACGAACTGGACCCATCCTATTGGATGAATGAACAGCGAAACGGCTCCACACAGATATTCTTCTATCAGGACTTCCCGGTATCAAAGGCAAGATCCTCCTATTTCATGGATAAGATAACCGGCCTGGATTTCCGGTCTGCCCTGGCCCCCTGGAGTTATTACAGGAACCTGTACGCACAGATACCGGAAAATATAAGGAAAAAGCAAAGCGCAGCCTATAAAGCTTATGACCCGTCCATCCTGGATATCCCGGTGGGTCATTACGGCGGACGGGGATTTATCTACCGGGACCGTGTGCCCGGGGAGGACAAAGGCACCTATAACAACATCCCCTGGGATGAAACCATGGTAAAAGAAAAGGCGGCCCGGTATTTTGGCAGGATTGCACGGTACTGCCGTGAAAATGGAATCCGGCTCATTGTAATCACCACCCCGGTTCCCCAGGACACCTTAAACCAGTTCAGCCAATCCTATCTCCAGTCCCATGAATATTTTACTAAGCTCATGAACGGCTGGGGGCTTGCATATTATAATTTCAATTACTTGAAACCGGAGCTGATGGACCGCTCCATGGAAGGGTATTGGGACTATGACGGACATATGGACGGGATAAAAGCCGGGGAATTCAGCACACTGCTGGGACAGTTCCTAACGGATCTGGAATCAGGGAATATGGATGAGGGAACGTATTTTTTGTACCAGTAAATGTTCCCCGCATCCAGGGACCGCAAAGGCGCGCGGCCGCACCACAAACATGGTCGCACCACAAACATGGCCGCACCACAGATGGAGCGGCCAATCAATTTACACCTAAATATGGATTTGAAATTCCCCAAAATCAAATATGCCATTCCCTTGCGCCAGCTTTCCCTCATTTGATAGTCCTTCGAATCCCTTTTCAATCGTTCCAATCATCGTGACAGGGACATATAACTGATGGTGTCCCGGCAGAATCCGGCTAACACTTAAGGCCCGGACTTTTCTTACAGACTGAAAGAACTGCTGTGGATCAGTGGTGGGATAGAATGCATCAAGACATCCGCGATATATCAAATCGCCGGAGTATAAATACTTTCTGTCCGGTTCATAAAAGCAGCAATGCCCCGGCGAATGTCCGGGAGTATGGATGACCTTCAGCGTCCTGTCTCCTAAATCCATGCAATTCCCCTCACGAAAAACTTTCTTAGGTGTCCCATGGAAAATCTGATAATCATCAATGGAAAAATCATCCGGGAAGTCACAAGGTCTGCACGTTAAATTACCCTTCACCATTTGCAGAGGTATGGGGAATCTGGCTGACAGCCAGTCCTTCTCCGTTTCATGGACTGCAATATTTTCAAAGTATCCATGACCGCCTATATGGTCCCAATGGGCATGGGTCGTCATCACCATGACAGGTAACGAAGTCAGGCTGTCAACAGCTTCCCTTATATTGCCAATCCCTAAACCTGTATCAATTAAAACAGCTTTTTCTTTCCCGCATAACAGATAGCAATGTGTTTCTTCCCAATGCCTATATTCACTTATAGCAAAGGTATCGCTATCAATCCTTTCAATGGTAAACCAATTTTTCATATTCATGACTGCCTCTAAATGATGATTTGTGAAACGCGCCTTCCCGCCAAAGATAAACGGACATTGCTTAACATGTTCCATTCTAATATCAGCGCATAGATATGTCAAACAACTCCCTTCGTGTCATAACTTCATATTAGTAATCATAACTCTTTTTATAGCGATTTTTCTTCCCGCTTTTTTATAAAAAATTTTAAAAATGTTCTTGACATTTTCACCCCCTTGTATTATATTAATATCAGTAACAATTACTATTATTAATTAAATAAAATATAGATAAAGGAAAAGGAGAATATTGATTATGAAGAAATGGGTATGTACAGTATGCGGTTATGTTTATGAAGGCGAGAATGCACCTGAGAAATGTCCACAGTGCGGTGTTCCGGCATCCAAGTTCAAAGAGCAGGAAGCTGACAAGATGGCATGGGCATGTGAGCATGAGGTTGG
>SKEY01002560.1_pt1 | contig 18611 bp, 15 predicted proteins | sample 4843871 | NCBI WGS metagenome assembly SKEY01 (sample SAMN11008797, study PRJNA524170) | human gut metagenome | biome: Human fecal sample; material: Feces; isolation source: fecal sample from pouch patient p36 | host: Homo sapiens | place: Israel: Tel-Aviv | collected 2016-12-04 | reverse complement strand
CATACCGGAAACGACGGAATTGAAAACAGTGTGGAAACGATACAGAACTTCTTCGGTATCCCGATTGATTACTATGCCCGTGTAAGCTTCAATTCCCTGATTGAAATCGTCGATACGATCGGCGGTATTGATGTGGATGTGGAAATTGACTTCTGTGAACAGGATGAGAATCGTAGCTTTAAGAAAGAGGATCTGATCTGTCTGAAAAAGGGCAAACAGCACTTAAACGGCAAGCAGGCGCTCGCCTATTCCCGGCACCGTAAGACAAAGGGCTATGACAATGCCGGAAGAGAGCGTGCACAGCAGCGCATCATCAAGGCAATCATCAATAAGCTGATCTCTGCAAACGGGTTAACCAAGGTGAATGATCTGATGGATATCGCACCGAATTATATCATCACCAATATGCCGGCAGAGAAGATTGCGGATTTTGTATCCGGTGAGCTGAATGAGCTGAAGCCATGGACGATTTCCTCCATCACCAGCGATAACGGCGTTTATGAAAATCTGTATGTGGCAAGTCTGGATCCCTCCCTTGGTGTAAGCAATGTGTATCTGTTCAGCCGGGATGAGGTGCATGCGGTTGTGAATGCCTATGATGCGGCACGCAGGCAGCTGCAGATGAACAGCTTTACGTTTAATTTAAATGATCTGTATGCAAATACTCCAAAGATCAATACCTCGGAGAATATCCGTTATGCGGATATGGCAGAGAACCCGCAGTAAGGAATAACAAAACCATGCAGCATCAGCGATGAGTGATATCGTTGAGAGCATGGTTTTTTTGATGTTTGTTATCCTGGTTTCTAATGCTTTGTCTATAGATTCAGCCGGGCAGTTTTCTGCCTGTTATTCAAATGGGTGTGTTTTTCATGCGATTGTGCGCTGCAATCTGCATAATTTTTTTAAGCACACCGTATTGATTATTGGAAGCAATGATTTCAGATACCACTTTTTTTACTTGTTCCTGTGCATTTTCAGGCGCATAGGAATGTACAAAGCTTTTCAGCATCTCCATATCATTTCCGCCATCACCGAATACAGCAATTTCCTGTTTATCCCATTGTTTTTGATGTGCCAGAAACATCAATGCGCTTGCTTTTGATATTGCTCTGTCCGTTAATTCAAAAACATTGGAATCGAAGGAAGCATTTACAATATCATTTTCAAACATAGTCAGTCTGTCGAAAAGGTCTGCATGTTTGTCCTGATGTAATTCCAAACCGTTTATTTTCAGGATATCCAACTTCAGGATTTCTTCACGCTTCGCTTGAAAATGAAACCGGCTGAGATATTCATCCAGATATCCGCTCTTTCCATTATCAAGAACCTTCTTTCTCCATATATCCCATTTCATATATTCCTCAATGTATTTTTTCCGTGGCAGCATCGTTAAAATTTTATCTTCTGTGAAAAATTCCAGGTTTGCATACGGCATAGCATCCAGTATTCCCGCTACCGTACTTTTCTTTATCGCCCCACGGAACAGTGTCGTTTTATCTTTATCCAAAATGAGTGCACCGTTCATAACGATAACATAAACCGGCAGCGCCCAGAGTCCTTCGCAACCTTTTACACCTGCAATCGTTCGTCCCGTTGTCACGACGAATTCATAACCATCCCTCAGGATTGCCTTCATGCCCTCATCCAGAATTATATCCCATGCATAATCTGCATTTAATAAAGTACCATCCAAATCACTTGCGAAATATTTAATCATAGACTGCCTCCTCATCTTTAAAAAAAGACTTCATTTTTGAAGTCTTTCACCCTTGCTCTTATAATTTCTCTCCGTTACTTTCGATAACCTGCTTATAATAGTAGAAACTGTCTTTTTTATACCGCTTATAGGTACCGTTGCCATAATCATCCATATCCACATAAATAAAGCCGTAGCGTTTTGACATCTGCCTCGTGGATTCACTGACAAGATCAATACAGCCCCACCATGTATAGCCCCACAGTTCCACACCATCTTCATTTATGGCATCACTCATCGCCATGACATGCTCCTTCAGATATTCACAGCGGTACGGATCATGTATTTTACCATCCTCTGTAATCTGATCACGTTCTCCCAGACCATTTTCCACGATAAACAGAGGCTTCCTGTACCGGTCATAAATATCAACAAGTGAAATCCGCAATCCGGTTGGATCCGTCTGCCAGCCCCATTCAGAGGATGGCAGATATGGGTTTTTCACACCATTCACAGTATTTCCAGGTGCCATATCCAGACCTTCTGTTTCTGCAGCCATACAGCTGGTCATATAGTAAGAGAAGCTTACAAAATCAACTGTTCCCTCTTTTAAATCCGTCTCATCACTGTCTTTCCATTGAATGGCATATCCCTTGTTTCTGATTTCGTTCTTTAAATAGTTGGGATATTCTCCAAACACCTGTATATCAACATAACGATAGATACTGCGCATCCGCTGCTGTGTTGCAAGATTGTCCTCCGGCTTGCAGGTAAACGGATAGAAACACAGCTTTGTCATCATGCAGCCGATCTGTGCTCCGGGAACAAGCTCATGGCCCAGCTTTACTGCTCTTGCGCTCGCAATCATCTGATGATGCATTGCTTGATAAATCGCCTGTTCAAATGGGATATCATCAAATCTGTCTTCAATCAGCGCTCCGCTTGTCACAGGATGCCGCAGCATAGCGTCCACTTCATTGAAGGTAAGCCAGTATGTTACATATTTCCCAAAGCGTTCAAAGCAGACGCGGGCATATTTTTCAAACAGATCAATGACCTCTCTTGAATACCAGCCGCGATACTTTGTTGCCAGTACAACCGGTGGATCATAGTGGGAAAGTGTAACGAGCGGTTCAATGCCGTATTTTTTACATTCCTTAAACATGTCCTCGTAAAAAGCGATACCCTTCTCATTGGGCTTCTCATCTCTTGGGTCTGTAAAGATTCTTGACCAGGAAATGGACATACGGAATACCTTATAGCCCATTTCCGCAAATAATTTAATATCTTCTTTGTAATGGTGATAGAAGTCAATTCCCCGTCTTTTTGGATAATTTGCATCCGGTCCAGCTGTCAGTGCTTCTTCTAAATCTCTGCTGCTGAATTGAAACTGCTTCGTAAAATCAGCAACGCCTACTTCACGATAAGGCAGACAATCTTCAATCGTCATACCTTTTCCATCCTCATTCCACGCTCCTTCAACCTGATTGGCCGCAGTTGCACCGCCCCACAGAAAGTCGTTTGGAAATTTCAATGGTGATGTATTCTTATACATAATTTTTCCTCCTATTTCAGAACCGTCAGTAACGGTTCTCCTTTTACGATAATACCGCTTTCTTCATTCGCCAGCACATCCAGGTAGCTAACGGAATTCGTGATGATAACAGGAGTGATCAGAGAATAGCCTTCTTTCAGAATTCCTGCCAGATCGACTTCCACCAGGATATCACCAGCCTGTACTTCCTGCTGTTCACGCACCTTCACATCGAAGTATTTCCCCTGTAAATTTGCTGTATTGATACCAACGTGAATAATACATTCCACTCCCTGCTTTGATGTCAGTCCGATTGCATGCTTCGTGGGATAAACCGCAGAGATCGTTCCATCAAAGGGTGCAACAATCACTCCCTCATCCGGATCAATCGCAATTCCCTTCCCCATATTTCCAGAAGCAAACACATCCTCTTCAACATCGCTCAACTTCATCAGCGTGCCGTTCATCGGTGCCAGTATTACTTCATTCCGGCTGTTTTCCACAGTCTTTGTATCCACAGCTGTACTTTCACTGCTGTTTTTTTCTTCAGATAAGCCCAATACCATAATCAACAGGAAGCCAAGGGCCGCAGACACGGCCATTCCCAGACATACTGCCCAGAATCCATCTCCCATGAAAACTGGCAAAGACAGGATACAGGAATTGACATATGCAGTTGACTGTCCACCAAAAGCACCGACGATTGCTCCACCGGCTGCACCGGCAATCATAACGGCAATCAGTGCATTTTTAAATTTCAGCAGTATTCCGTAAATTCCCGGCTCTGTTATTCCGATAAAGGATGATATAGCAGTGGATGCACCGATTGATTTTGTCTGTGTATTCTTTGATTTCACCCAGACTCCCATACAAACACCAAACAGTGCCAGTGTTCCCATTGTATTCATCGGCAGCAGGAAGTCAGACCCGAACTGATTGATATTTTCCAGTATTACTGCCCCCAGCGATAAATGCATTCCGGTCAATACGACCAGCAGGCGTGTACCACCAACAATAGCTCCGGCAATTACCGGTGATAAGTCATACAGGAATTTGACGACCATGACCAATCCCTGAGAAATATAGCTTGCCAGCGGGGCAATCGCGATCAGTGTCAGAGGAACCATGATCATCAATACGAGCATCGGTGTAAATACAAGACGCAAAACCTTGGGAATGAGCTTATCAATAAACGGATAAATCCAGCTCAATACCAGAACAGCAAGAACAATCGGAATACTGCTTGCCGCATATTTTACGAACGGAATCGGCAACCCCAGAAAATGCATAGGATCAGCCCCTGCCGCAAGACCCGCTGTCATGGTGGGATACAACAGACAGCCTGCCAGCGCCAGTGCACAGGCGGTATCTGTTTTGAAGCGCTTAGATGCAGACCATGCTACTAAAAACGGAAAGAAATAGAATACACAGTCCCCCGCAATCGTAGCTATCTGAATAAAATCAGAGGCCGCATCAAATCCGCAGTAAGAGGTGAGAATCGTGATCAGACCCTTAATCATCCCGGTTCCTGCCAATACTGGTATCGTCGGTAGGAAGATAGCCGCCATGGTTTCAAATACGCCGGTGGCTCTGAACTTTTTCTTTTTCGCCATTGTCTCTTCGTCATGGATAAATCCGGTCAGTGCAGTAACGGCATCATATACGCTGCCTACGTCGTTTCCGATAATGATCTGCAGCTGTTCCGTCTGATACTGCGCCCCCATTACCCCATCAATTTTTTTAATATGTTCCAAATCCACCTTTTTATAATCCTTTACATAAAAACGCAGCCTCGTCACACAGTGAAACATCTCCTTGATATTTTCTTTTCCGCCTACTTCTTTTAAAATCTGAGCGGCTGTTTTTTTTACGTCCATTTCAGACTCCTTTCTACTTGTCAAAAAAGACCCAAATTAAGCTACCTTATAAGCTGTCTTATAAAGATAAGGTTAATTCAGGTCTTGCCTCTTTCATGAGTAACAATCCTAATCATTAGTCTCTCTTATTCGTTCAATATGTATTGTCAGATATAATCGTTCCTCATTTGTCAATGAGTATCCGAACTCCAGATTCATATATTTCACAATTCTGTTAACGCACTCATAGGAATCGGGATATTTCAGCTTTACAATATCCAGTAGTTGAATATCTTCCTTCGCTTTGCCCTGTATTTTTTTAGCGGTTATGCGTTGTGCAAAAAATTTCAGATGCGTAACTAAGCGATAATATGCGATGGAATCCTCCTGAAATGTCATGTTGAAGAAGTTTTTAATAACGGTCAGGGTATCCTGTACGATACGTGTCTGCTGAACTGTATCCTGCATACTTCCACCTGTACTGGCATTGACGAAATGAAGCGCGATAAAGGCTGCTTCATCCTCCGGCAGCTGAACGTCAAATGTGGTATTGATCAATTCCACCGCTTCTTTTCCCGCCGCAAATTCGTCTTTATACAGAACCTTAGTTTCCAGCAGCAGCCGATTCTCAATCAGCATACCTTCCCGATATCTCTGAATTGTAAAATTGATATGATCCATTAATGATATGTACAGATTATCATTAAAATCGTGATTCAGCTTAAGCTTTGCATTCAAAATGATCTTCTCCGCTATCTCCAGAAAATCCATTGGTATTTCGCTTAACATCCTCTGAAATCTCGCTGTTAATTCAGGAATCTGCTGTGTAAAAATACGTTCTATTTTTGAATCATCAATTTGATCTCCATATTTTTTCTGAAATGCGATACCATTCCCAAGTACAATGACATCCTCATGATTCTCATTCATTGAAAGCACAACGTTATTGTTTAATACTTTCACAATATTCACGCATATCCCTCCTTAAATATAAAAAAATACAGACCACCCAAAGTAACATCTTTTACTTTCGGTATTGCCTGTAACCAGTAACAATCCTCATCAAGTTTATTTTGTAAACGTTTACGAGATTATAGTATATCAGATTCACAGTAATGTCAACCGCAAATTTTTTATTTTATTTAAAAACCTACATAACGGTAATACTTCATTTGAAAGAGGCTGCTGTGAAAAGCTGAACAGCTGCAAGAGCAAAATCAGAAAAGAGGTTACATGGACAGACCTTACACTCCAATGCACCTCTGCAGGTATTGTTATCTTCACAAAAAAGCTGCATGGTAATCAGATAAATGATACACATCGCCATAACAAATCACCTGCCCTATGCACATAACTAGGAATAGTATTTTCAATATCTTTGCAATGCATACATCTGATCTTTCTTTATCTGCCATACTAGACATGCGTTAGACTACTGTTTCCCTGTCCATTTTACTATTTGAGTGCATGACATGTGAGGATACATGCCATAAAACAATACAGCAATCTGTTTTCTAATGTTATCCATCTTCATATGGTTCAGTTTTCCTACTCCCTCTTCAAATTCACAGGATTTCAAATAGCATTAAATTTCATCTATCAACTCTTGGACAAATGTCCTTGAAAACGCTATCACAAATTGGCATAATGTCCATGGTCGCAATAAATGTAAAGTGAGGTACAGACAATGAATGTAAGAAACGAGATAAGCGAAGCGTACGATTTTATTAAGAAACGTACAATCTACACCCCCACAATCGGAATCATTTTAGGAACCGGTTTCCATCAGCTTGCGAATATGATTCAGGAAGCTGAGCAATATCGTTACAGTGATATTCCGCATTTCCCTGTTCCCAGTGTCGAGGGACATGAAGGAACACTGATCATCGGAAAGATACAAGGAAAAGAGATCGTTGTTATGAAAGGGCGCTGCCATTGTTATGAAGGCTATTCCCCAAGTAAAGTCACGCTGCCTGTTCGTGTCATGAAGTGCCTTGGTGTAGAAACCATCGTCATCACGAATTGCAGCGGACAGGCAGGTGAAACCGTAAAGGCTCAGGATTTATTCGTCATTCGCAATCATTTGAATTTTTCCGGATTCAATCCGCTGATCGGTGAGAATTTAGACGAATACGGTGAACGCTTTCCTGATTTGGCATACCCTTATGACAAAGCCTGCATGCAGCAGATAAAAGAAATCGCAAAGCAGGAAAACATAGAACTGAAGGAAGGTGTGTACGCAATGTTCTCGGGGCCAAGTTATGAAACCGTTATGGAAACCTATATGGCGGCAAAGCTGGGTGCTGATATCGTTGGAATGTCCACCATTCCAGAGGTTATCATCGCAAATCATTGCGGAATGAAGGTTCTTGCCTTATCCGGTGTACCGTGTCTGGCAGCGGCTTATTCGGATCAGGAAATCACGCATGAGCAGGTAATGGCAAACTGTAAAAGCATTTCTGACAAAGCAATGACACTGATCAGAAAGTTCATCATAGAACAATAGGAGAAAACTATATGGATATCATAAAAAAATCAACCGAATTAACGAAAAGTCCGATATTTGCAATCGGTTCATGCCTGATCTGCATTCTTGCGGGCATCAGTATTAAATCCAGCTTCATAGAAATATTCGCTTCCGTTATGGGAATCATCAATGTCTGGCTGTTATCGAAGGAAAAAATATCTAATTTTATATTCGGTATCATCACCGTTCTAGCCTACCTGTATATCTATTATACAACCGGTCTGTATGCCCTGGCTGTCCTGGCCTGCTTTCAGGTAATCTTCAATATATATGGATGGTATTACTGGGGGAAGGGTGATGATGGCAACGGGACAAAAACATCCGGGTTGAACAGACAGGGGCAGATTCTCTGGATTGTAGTTATTCTGATTCTGTGGGCAGTGTGGGGTTATATAGAAATCAATATCCTGCATGCTCAGAATGCGATACTGGACAGTCTGACAGCAATCCTTGGCTTTATCGCTCAATACTGGTTAAGCAGAAAGCTGTATGAAAACTGGATATTATGGATCATAAGCAATCTGCTGTTCATGGCAATTTATGTTTTAAACGGCTACTTTATCATGCTGATTCTGGTAATCATTCAATTTATCCTGTCCATTGCCGGATTGATTGAATGGTATGACAGCTATAAGAAACAGGGAAGAAATAAAATCATGTTTTAGTGAAATCGTACAAAGATATGACCATAATCTGTGATACTATAATTATGGTATTCACAATATGGAGGTAATTATGAACAAGGATCTATTAACTTTCATTTCCACATGTCCCTCTTCGATCCGTTCCAAATTTAAAGAACAGACGTATTCCTTCAAGGATAAGCTGATGGAACAGAATAAAAAAAGCAATCGCGTTTATATTCTTTTGTCTGGCATCGTGAAAAACTATCACTCTGAAATAAACGGGAATGTCTATATAGAGGATATTGATACAGGTGTCACGTTATTCGGAGAATTAGAAGCACTCATAGATAAAGAAACTGTCTCTACCGTGGAAGCGATCAGCGAATGCAGGGTGCTGGAGCTTGATAATACTCTTTTTCTGGAATGGCTGAAAGCAGATAATGCGTTCGCCCTCTACATGACCACCATGATTGCGCAAAGAAACTATGACTGCAGTAAAAGAGAGCGGGTCAATGCCTTCTATCCTCTGAAATACAGAATCATGTATATGATCTACAATACCCTGTGCAAAAAAGGATTGGCAATCACAAAGGATTTGCTGGTAGAGGGAACGGGATCCAATATCCGCAGTATTAACAGAGTCGTAACTACATTGATCAGGGATGGGATTCTGGATTATAAATCAGGTATTATAACGGTTCATTCCATGGAACGCCTGGAGGAAGAAATAAAGCTTTACAGCTAACGTAGCACTTTTTCACGGGTTGGATGAAATCAAATGTGATTCCTATCACTTATGCATAAGATATGAATCAAACAGCTGCAGGGGATTTTATCGTCCATTACCACTGGACAAAGGCTTTTCAGATTGATTATTCAGTAAGTGTGGATTTTCCGGACAGAGAGATCCACCGTTGATTATCAAAACAACTTTTCCATTAAACATCAGTATTCTCTCATATACTGCTTTATAATAACCGGAAAGGGCTACTCTCAGGTTCAGCTTAGGCTGCACTTTTCATATGGCTGTTTTTCTGTTCTGAATATGTAAAAAAGCAGGACGAGAGCTGATATTTGTAGTATACTGTACCTGCAAGCTATCAGATCGTTCTGCCCTGTTCTTTTACAGATGAATTACGTTGCCGCTTTCTGCGGATGCATGCACTGCGGCCGCAATTCTTGTTGCCTGTAAACCATCATACGCATTTGTCCGGAATGAGCGCTGGTTTACGATGTCACTGACGAAGTCCTGCATCGGCTCCAGTCCAAAGCCGCTTGCACGATGTGCATCAAACTTCATGAAGATATAGTTTGGCAGACTTGCCTTTTTGTCAGTATAGGTTTTAACTCCCCGATAGGATTCATTCTTCAGATACTTGTGCTCCGTCACGATCACAAGCTGTCCGTCATTTGATTTCGGATACGTATTGGGAAGAATCCAGGAGTTTTCCACCGTCCAGCTGCTTCCATCCTGCATCGTCAGAATGGCCTGAATACTGTCATAGGTCTGATAGCCTTGCTTTTTTAATACCTGTTTATTCCCGACTGCATACACACTCTCCACCTCACTGCCGCTTACATAGCGAATCAGATCATAGCAGTGTACACCGAGAAACCAGGAGGGTGAGGATTGATCTGTCCAGGTAAACCAGTTCATAGGAACATCGATCACATCGTCCAGTGACATATAGCCGCGGATGATGTTTTCTTTATCCATCAGGATTTCATCTCGCATATTGTTATAGGCCGGGTCCCAGCGCTTATGAAAGTCCACGGCAATCTGCACACCGTACTTCTCTGCCATGGCAATCAATTCCTCACATTCTTCTACGGAGGTTGCCAGCGGCTTTTCAATCATCAGATACTTTATACCTGCCTCCATGGCAGCCTTTGCCGGTTCATAGTGATATGGATCCGGTGTCGCAATACTAACTGCATCCAGCTTCTCTGCCATAATCATTTCCCTGACATCTGCATATCCCCTGATCTGATAGCGGTTTTGTGTGGCTGCTCTGCGCTCTTCATTCAAATCACAGAACACCACCGTTTCCACATGCGGATCACAGATATACGTATGGATATGATAGTTACCGTAAATTCCGGCTCCTACCACTCCGATTTTAATTTTTTTCATACTGCTTACCTCTTTCCTTTATGTTTTGAAATATGATATCTTTCTTTCGTTCATAACGTATTTGACAATCCCCTTTGTCTGCTTCATTTTATATATCCCATTAGATACAGAGGTCGCTTCATTCATAATACTTCGCTTCAAATGCCGCATCCTCTTTTGCATAATAGCGCTCGATGAGCTTTCCGCCAAACAGCACTGCGATGTCAATGATTATCAGGATGCCTGCACCGATCACCGGTGTCTGAGCCAGGACGGTCGGCAGCCAGATAAACATATTTCCAAGCGCCATGGTCGTTGCCTGCTGTCCGGCCTGCACATAGCGAAGTCCGGCATTGGAGGCGAGCTCTGTGAACAGCGGTGCTGCCCAGCTGGAAATCCACAGCACGATCGGAATGAAAATCAGGCTGGATACAATTGTTCTTTTACGGTTACCGCGGTGAACGATTGTCGCAAAGCACACATAGAAGGCCGCAAACGGTACCTCGCCAAGAGGCAGCGTGGTATTGCCGGGAAGAATTGCCGCAAAGACCATGAAGACCGGAATCATCAGAAAGCCGACACTGATTGTCACAGGATGTCCGATGGTTACCGCAGAATCCAGGCCGATATACAGTTCTCTGTCCTTAAAGTGTGTGGTGAAGAATTTCTTCGCCTGATTGGATATCGGAATCAGACCGTTGACGATCATTTTTACCATAGTCGGAAACAGCATCATGATCGCAGCTGTCTTCATCGTCACATCCGCAATCCCCTTGAAATCATAGCCGGCTACCACGCCGAACAGCAGACCCATAATCAACCCCAGATAGATTGGCTGTCCCAGCACAGAGCCGATCACCTTTCCGATACCGTGCTCTCCACTCTCCTCTTCACTTTCCTTACGGTGCTTCAGATAGGGAATCCGGTCATATACCTTATCCAGCACCATAAACAGCGGTGCACTTGCGGCCGCAAAGCCGTGTGGAATGGAGATGGCATCAATACCGATAATTTCCTGTGTGCGATGTGCCATGACATCTGCGACCTTCAGTCCCAGAATGGCATGTGTGACTCCTGCCAGGATTGCCAGCCAGTAGCTTCCGGTAAGGAGCTGAACAAAGCCTGCTGTTATAGCAAAATACCAGAAGTTGTAAATGTCGACATTCACTGTTTTGGTCAGCTTTAAAGCGACCAGAACGATATTGGTAATCAGAATGACGATAATCAGCGCAGCCCCAAGCAGACTTCCGAAGCCAACAGCTGCCGCCGGTGATCCGCCGACATCGATTGCGGTCAGATTCAGATTCAGCACCTTGACCATTTCATTGATGACCGGTGACAGGGAATCTGCCGTTAGGGTTGATACAATACTGACTCCGATGAGTCCGATTCCCACCGTTACCCCCGCTTTGATGGCCTTGGAAGGCTTCAGTCCGAAGATCAATCCGATGATGCACATCAGAATCGGTACAAAAACATAGCTTCCCAGGTCGACGATGTACTGAATGATGTCTAATACTGTCTGCATAATTTTCTCTCCTGTTCTTATTCGCAAGCTACGCGAGAATATCCATAATCTGTTGCGTAACTGCTTCCTCATTGATGCCTGTCAGGTAGGCACTGCCGTGAACGAGCGGTGTTGTGAATTTCTTCTTTACCTTCATCGTCGTGATGATCAGATCCACCTGTCCGTCATAGCCCTCTACCTCGTGCAGGGTGCATTGCATGATTTTGCAGGAAATCCCATGCGCCTTCAGTTCCTCCTCCACCTTTTCACGAACCATGCTGGAGGTTGCCAGCCCTGCCCCGCAGGCGATAACAATTTTTTTCATATTCGTAGCCTCTCCTTTTTTATGATTTCTGTCCTTCTATAAATGCATTCAGCTGCCTGCATACCTCATTTGCATCATGCAGCATCACAAGCCGGGTAAACAGCGTGTCATCGCCCAGCATCCGCATGATGGTCTGCAGCATTTCCAGCTGCTCATGTGCACTGCTGATTGCCATGAGAAACACCATGTCAACATCAATTTCACTATCCATATCCTCCATGTTGCAAAAGCGGACCGGCTGCTGCAGGATAGCCAGTGCAACATGATTGCCGCTGATTGCCGGATCAAAGGCATGTGGAATAGCGATAGCAGCACATTTGGTACGCAGCCCGGTTGGATATTCCTGCTCACGCAGCAGCACCTTATCCGCATATGCCGCATCACTGCATCCATGTGCTTTCAGCTTAGCCGCCAGATAGCGGATGACCTCTTCCTTATCCCTTACACATACATCTGTTTCAATCAGCTGTGGTATGAATTGAAATCCCATCTTCTCTCCCTCCCTTCGATTCCTTTGCCTGAAAACATTGAAACAGCTCCTGCGGTGTACTGCTTTTCAACAGGCTTCGCAGTGTTGTCTCATCCGTTACTACACTCGCCAGCATCTTCAGGATTCGCAGATGCGATTTTGAATCTACAGAAGCCAGAATCATCAACAAGCGGATCGGTATGCTTCCATCGTCAAAATATACCGGTTTTTTTAATGACAAAATGGAAATCTGATTTTTCCGCACGCCCTCCTCAGGCCTTGCGTGTGGAAGTATGATGTAGGGTCCGGCCATGAAGTAAGGTCCCCATGCATCAATATTGCGAAGTATGGCTGCCGTATACCTCTCTTCCACAAAGCCGTTTTGAATCAATGGCTTCACTGCGGTTTCTATAGCGGATTTCCAGTCACAGGAGCGCTCCTGTATCTGAATGTTGTCAACGGACAGCACTTCTTCTATCATTGCCTTCACCTCCATGCCTAAAGATATGCATCTCTTTACACGTTCATTATACAAATGACAATGAATAGAAAAAAGTCCAACCTGACTGAACTTGAAAGTGCAAGTCGTTGGACTCTATTGGAATTAAGAGAAAGCATTATGCAGAAGCCTTCGCACCTCGGCTGCATTTTCGCAAACATCCAGCTGTTTAAGAAGATCCCTGTTTCTGCTCAGCTGCAGGATTTCATGCAGTACATTCAGATGCTTGTCGTGAGCGGCGTCTGACAGTACAAACAGATACCGTACTGTGGATACCTCATCAAAGGATACATCCCGCTTAACTATTAAGAAGGACAGTCCCAGACGGAAGGCACCATGCTCCGGCTTCGCATGGGCTACGGCAACGGAATTCGCCAGCAGGATATACGGTCCGTACTCATCCACCAGATGGATCATTTCCTGTACATAGCTGTTTTGAATGACACCGCGGCTCAGCAGCGGTGCGGATGCCGTCTGAATCATCTCCTTCCAGGAATCCACCTGCTCCAGAACCTGTATATCCTCCTTTTGCAATATATCCAGCAGACCGAGCTGCTCTTTATCATGAATACCGACAAAGGAGTTTCCCCGGTTGAGATAGGCCAGAACATCCCGCTTCAGGGCGTCCATATCCGTTTCCTTCACATAGGAGGCGATGATGGAAAACAGACCGCCCAGCTTTTCATTGTTGATTTCATAGCAGTCGAAATTCAGCATCATCATGGAAGCGATTCGTGCCTTATCCTCTCTGCTTAAAATCGGATGCACCCGGATTACCGGCACCTCGCTTTGTACATCGATTGTCGATACAATGAAATCCACCTGCTGCTCATATTCCTGCACGTGCTCCAGACTCGCGGTATCCACAACCCGCACATTCGCATACAGCCCCTCGATTTCCCGCTTGAGAAGCATGGATGTGGAAATACCGCTGGGACAGACAATCAGAATACGGATTTCATCATAGCAGCGCACTCCCTGCTTCAGATGTCCGCCGAAGTGCATGGTCAGATAAGCGATTTCACTATCTATGATCGGCATCTGAAACAAATCCCTGAGGTCTTCGCATACCAGCTGTGTAATCATATAAATATCCTTGTACTGCTTCTGTATTTCATCGATCAGCGGGTTTACGACCTGGATGGAAAGACGGTTGTAATACATGGACAGCTTTAAATGCATATAGATGGAATTGATCAGGTCATTTTTATCATCAAAGGATACACATGCCGTACGCTCAAAGGTTTCCACAAGACGGCTGGATAGTTCAAAGATGCGGATATCATGCTCATCATCCTGCGGACACAGCTCCCTGCTTGCCTTGGAGCCCAAAAGATGCAGTGCCAGATACAGCCGCTCATGCACATTCAGCTCCTGAAAATAACGGTCAATCAAATCCAGCTCCTGTGTTTCACACAGATCACGCAGCTCCATCAGAGAAAAATCATACTGCTCCGGAGAATCGCGGATAATGCTCAGCATACAGGCGATGGAAAGCAGATTGTCCTGCCGGTATTCATGCTCACGCTCACTGGATATTTTCTGTAGTCTTCCATAATAATCATCCACCAGCTCTGTGTCCAGAAAGGGCAATGCGTGATAATTCACCTCATCCAGCAGCTGCTTCAGAAAATACAGCAGAACCGCCCGCTTGTTGAATGCCTTTCCCTCGATGCCGTATCCGTTTTTCAAATCGATGCGCAGCTCCAGACCATAGGCTTTCAGCTGCTCCTTCACATTCTTCAAATCACTGAACACGGTATTGCGGCTGCATTTTAACAACTGCATGATATCCTCCACATGAATAACTGCTTTGGGATAGATCATATAGCAGATCAGAAAGCTGACACGCTGCTGAGGTGTCAGTACATCCGGCTGCAGCTGCCGCTTTTGCAGAAGGGCGGATAGCTGCTGCTTCTGCTCATCCAACAGAAAATAACCGGCTCCCCGTTTGCACATCACAGGCTTTAGTGCATTCATCTGCAGTACCTCATTCGTTTTATTCACGATATAATACACACTTCGCCTTCCTGCATGCAAAAGCTGTGATATTTCATCCAACGCAATCGGTGTGCTTTGTTCCATAAGCAGCTGAATCAGCTGCAGCTGTTTTCCTGTAAACGGTATCATAACGGATCCCTCTTTCAATTCAAGTATCCTTATTCTATAATATTTGCGGCAAAAAATGCAAATCATTCCATATTTATCATGATTTATAGTTTATTTTCATAAAATTCATAAAACGTTCACATAGAGTAATTACAGGTAATCTGGAATTTCCGTACTTTTTATACTATAATGTAGATTATTGAGGTGTTTTCATGGAAAATAAAAAACTAAAACGCAGGAGCCTGATTATCGATATCATCATGCTCGCTGTATTTCTGATGGTAAGTATTGTATCCTTCTATATCGCCTACAGCTTCGGACTGCTCCCAATCAAGTGGGTTACCATAGCAGCAGCAATCTTCGGACTGCTGTTTCTGATTTTACTGCTACTCGCATTTAAACAGATACCGACCTGGGGCTTAGTCATCAAGCGGCTGTTTCTGATTCTGCTTGTCGCAATTGTTGGCACCTTCGGCTATTTCATGGAGAAATCCCGTACAACCATCAACAAAATGAGTAAAACGACCAAGGTCAATGATGACGGTACGACTACCATTACCACAAACCTGTACCTGATTACATCAAAAACCAGCGGTATCAGGAGTGAGGCAGAACTTGCGGATAAGATTATCGGATTTCAGAACGGAAGTGATGCAGATAACCTTTCCTTTGCCAAGACCTCGGTATCCAAGGACATCAGCTCCTATACTGCCAAAGAGGAAATGGATTATACGACACTCTATGATCAGATGGAGCAGGGAAATGTATCCGCAATGGCAATCTCTGAAACCTTCTACAATATGTCGAAAGCAAACATCAAGGATTTTGAGAAAAATGTACAGATTCTGAAAACCTATTCCAAAACCGATACCATTAAGACCAAGGAACAGAAGGACATTACCAAGCAGACCTTTACCGTTTACCTGAGCGGTCTGGACAGTACCGGTTCTCCGGATCAGCAGACGCGTACCGATACCAATCTGCTGCTGATTGTCAATCCGGTCGCAAATCATATCGATATGGTTTCCATACCAAGGGATGCGCTGGTACCCAATACGGCCCTGAACAATGCCAATGACAAGCTGACGCATACCGGCATCTATGGAATCGATACGAGTGTGGACACCATCTCACAGTTCTTCGGCATTCCGGTTGACTACTATGCACGCGTCAGCTTTAATTCCATGATTGAAATCGTCGATACGATCGGCGGTATTGACGTGGATGTGGAACTTGATTTCTGTGAGCAGGATGAAAACCGCAGCTTTAAAAAGGACGATCTGATCTGCCTGAAAAAGGGAGAGCAGCATCTGGATGGAAAGCAGGCACTCGCTTATTCCCGTCACCGTAAAACCGAGGGCTATGACAACGCCGGAAGAGAACGTGCACAGCAGCGTATCATCAAGGCAATCATCAACAAGCTGATTTCCCCGTCCGCACTTGGCTATGTCAATGATCTGCTGGATGTCGCTCCCAATTACGTGATTACCGATATGCCGGCAAACCAGATTACAAAATTTGTTTCCAGTGAGCTGGATAATATGAAGCCCTGGACAATTTCCAGTGTCATTTCCGATACCGGTGTCTATGATTCACAGCAGGTCGCAAGCCTGAATCCGCTGGAGGGACCATATGATGTATATCTCTTCAACAAGGATGAGGTACACGCTGTCGTCAATGCCTATGACGGCGCAAGCAACCAGCTGCAGATGGAGAGCTTTCATTTCAACATGGATGATCTCTACAGGGATACTCCGCCAATCAACGATGACCCCAATATTATCTGGGACACCATGGCAAGCACGCCGCACTAACAGCCATACGAAAAACACCCTTAGGGTGTTTTTTTATGATTCCTTACACTGCATGTATCGATTGCTGTAAATAATGTGAAAGGATAATAAGGCAGGACAATGGAATGGGGATGTGTCTTTCTGCATACCCTGCAGACAATACAAAAACGCTCTTTAAAGGATACTCTACCTCCTTTAAAAAGCGTGATTATCATATTCAGCTGTGCAGCTCGTCGCTGATGGTAACCCGATGCTTAATTCCCTGACACCATTCCTTCAGCATCGCAATATCCTGCTCATCACGCACAATGCACTCAAGAAACAAGGTGTCCTTTTCACAGTTTGCCTGTACAACCACGGTGTAATATTCATCCAGATTCTCCACGATACCCTTACAGATCACCGCTTCCTTTTCAAAGCTGAAGGCGTCCATGACATCGACCGGCTTCTCCAGCTTTTCCAGAAATGTCGGAATTTCCTTTTCAAAGGTATAGGCATTTGCCTTGATCATCCATTTCCAGGGCTCCTGTGCATCCTTATACGGTGCCATAAAATGCATCGTCTGTGTAGTCTCATCAAAGCTTTTTTCACTGCAGCCATGGGCAGGAATACTCCAGCTTCCGAAGTGATAGGAAACTACTCCGTTTCGATAGCCCAGATGTGCTATCTTCAGCTCATCCGCATGCTGAATCAGAATCTCACGGTTGATTGCCGTACAAATACTGCGATAGGCATCCATCGGCAGCGGAAGCAGATCATCCTTATCATACGCCGCCTCCAGATAATCCAGAATACTGTTGGCAATCTTATCCGTATATTCATTCATAGAGCTGTATGCAAAGTAGCATTCCTTCCACAGCAGCACCATCGCACAGTTGCGGTAATAGCGTGCGGTACGCTCCTGATCATTCCAAACAAAGAAATCATCTGCCAGATCCTCGACATCCCTTGTCTGAAAATCATCTCTGTGAATATATCCCAGCGGTGTGACGACAAAGCCCTCTCTGTAGACAGGGTGATAATACTCCTGCGGCCAGGAGATGCACAATTCCTTTTCCTCATCAATATGATCCAGAACATAGCCCTGAATATCCTTCAGCCAGCGGTAAAAATACTTGTACTTCAAATTTTCAAAATTGCGATCCGTATAATAACCCGTCGGATCATTTACCTCCAGCGGAATCTGGGAACCGCTGATAATCTCATCAAAAACAGTGCAGACAAATGCATGGAATCCGGGTCCTGCGACATTGGTCTGTGCCGCAATACTCACAAAGCGGTCCTCATAGCCGCATTCGATGTACCCCTCCGGACAAATATCGATCATGACGGTGGTATCATAATCCTCCAGCTTCAGCTTTTTCTCATCGCATACCTGCTTTAAAAAAGCACTGAATGCCTCTTGGTCCGTTTCCTTTTCCAGCTGCCCTTCCAATACAATTTCAATAGACATTGTCAAAACCCCTTTCAAAAAGGAACTGATTTCTCAGTCCCTTATTCAACTGCCAATACACGATAGACATTTTTCATTTCCCCATCGTAGATGACATCTTT
>SKEY01002549.1_pt1 | contig 18657 bp, 23 predicted proteins | sample 4843871 | NCBI WGS metagenome assembly SKEY01 (sample SAMN11008797, study PRJNA524170) | human gut metagenome | biome: Human fecal sample; material: Feces; isolation source: fecal sample from pouch patient p36 | host: Homo sapiens | place: Israel: Tel-Aviv | collected 2016-12-04 | reverse complement strand
ATTCGTTTTATGCCTCTGGCATCAAAAATTATTCAGCTGCTGCTTCAGAGCCGTTTTTCTCAGCGATCTGATTAAGCACACGAGCGAAGTTTGTAATCGGAGACTGGATGCTTCCAAGCAGTTTGCCAAGAAGTTCTTCTCTGGACGGGATTCCAGCCAGTGCCTGAATACCTGCCTGATCGTTGTAGTTTCCTTCAACGACACCTGCGATCAACTCTAAAGCCGGGTTCTTCTTTGCGAATTTATCAAGGATTCTTGCAGGAGCAGTTGCGTCTGTAGCAGAAATTGCCAGAGCGTTTGTTCCATGTAAGTGCTGGATAAGTTCTTCGCACTGAGTACCTTCGAATGCACGATGCATCATTGTGTTCTTGTATACTTTATACTGAACACCAGCTTCTCTTAATTCCTTACGTAAAGCAGTATCCTGTTCAACTGTAAGACCGCTGTAGTTAACAAGTACTACAGATTCTGCATCTTTCACGTTGTTGATGATTTCTTCTACGATCGGTTGTTTAAGTTCTACTTTTGCCATGAAATGGTACACCTCCTTATAGATTTTGTATACCGCTGCAAATGAGTAAAGAAAAAGCCTTACTGCATGACAGTAAGGCTTGCGTAATCTTCCATAAAGAATACTTAGTCCTCGGTAGGCGTTTGCAACTTATGCCTTACGGCACCTACTGTCTTCGGCAGCGTTCTGATATAGAATAGCACACAAAGATATGCTTGTCAAGTATTTTTTTACTTTTTATTCAAAAGGATATTCGCAATCCGCTTCGCTGCCTGCTTCCGCCACTTTTTCAGATGTCATATTCCTGTATATTTTCAAAGTTTCCAAATTACTTTGTACCGAAAATTCTGTCTCCTGCATCCCCAAGTCCCGGGCAGATGTAGGCGTGGTCGTTTAATTCACGGTCAAGGTGACCGCAGTAAATCTGTACATCCGGGTGTGCTTCGTGGAGACGTTTAAGTCCTTCAGGAGCTGCAATAATACACATAAATTTGATGTTCTTGCCGCCCTGTTTTTTGACGAAGTCAATAGCTGCTTCTGCGGAACCGCCGGTTGCAAGCATCGGGTCTACGATGACTGCAATACGTTCATCAATGGATTCCGGAAGTTTGCAGTAGTATTCGTGCGGTTCATGTGTTACAGGATCACGATAGAGTCCTACATGACCTACTTTTGCTGACGGTACAAGTGTAAGGATGCTGTTTACCATTCCAAGACCTGCACGGAGAACCGGAACAACTGCCAGTTTCTTTCCTGAGATCATCGGAGTCATACAGGTTTCGATCGGAGTTTCTACTTCTACATCTTCTACAGGAAGATCTCTCAGGGCTTCGTATCCCATAAGAATTCCGATCTCTTCTACCAGTTTACGGAATTCATTTGTTCCTGTATTCTTGTTTCTCAGCATAGAAATCTTGTGCTGGATCAGCGGGTGATCCATGATATAAACGTTTTCCATTGTTTCGTTTCCTCTCTCAGTTGAATATTTGTCACGCTCTCCGGCACACCTGATAGTTGTACCGATTGCACTGTTATCCTATTATAATGCATAACCGCATTTTACAAAAGGGAAAATTTTTATAATTTTTACATCTGTTTACGCACGATACGATATTCGTCGCCCATTTTAAAATATGGGCACTGGTGGAAATTTCCGGTGATAAATTTCACCATCTCGTCCTCATCGAGATTCACCTCGCAGGTATAGCATTCGTAATCGTCATCGTAGCTGTAGTTTACACAATATTCGCAGTTTACTGCATCGGACATCGTCTGGGTTCCTCCTGTTCAAGTTCTATCTTTTCTGATATACTATATTTTATTCTTATAGTGATAAATCATTTTCATTTAGAGACCTGGCACTCTAGTTTTATAAAACGAGGTTACATTTATGACATTATATCATATATCTATAAAAAAAATAATAAAACGCTGTACTTTTTCCATATTTGCCGCATCTCTGCTGCTATCTTCGGCTGCTTTTTCCGGATGTTCTCTGAAAGCAAATACTGCTGAAAATTCTGATGCAGGATCACAGGAACCTGTTTCTGCTACTGCGATCAAATTGAATACCGCCGTTACTGTTACCATCTATGATTCCCAGGACCGGGAGCTGCTGACGGAATGTATGAACCTGTGCGATAAGTATGAAAAAATTTTCAGCCGTACTGCAAGTGACAGTGAACTGTATCAGTTAAATCACAGGGAACTTACACCTGTAGCTGGAACTGAGGACACTTTTCAGATATCGGATCCTCTGGCGGAATTGATCAGGAAGGGACTTTATTATTCAGAATTGTCGGAGGGGGCTTTTGACATTGCCATCGAACCGCTGACTTCTCTGTGGGATTTCACTGCCGAAGATCCGCAGGTGCCGGAGGATAGGTTGATCCAGAAGGCGTTGACGAAATGTGATTATCATAATGTTTCTGTCAGTGATAATAACGAAGTTATATTAAAAACGGAAGATACTGCCATTGAGCTTGGCGCGATCGCAAAAGGGTATATTGCAGACCGCCTGAAAGACTATTTGATCTCCCAGGGTGTAAAGAGTGCCATCATTAATCTTGGCGGAAATGTCCTCTGTATTGGTGGGAAACCGGATGATTCTTCTTTTAAGATCGGGATTCAAAAACCTTTTGCGGATCGAAGTGAGACGATCGCAGTTATGGATATTAAAGATAAGTCCGTGGTTTCTTCGGGAGTTTATGAGAGGTGCTTTGAGCAGGATGGAACTTTGTATCACCATCTGCTGAACCCCAGAACGGGATATCCTTATGATAATGGATTGATCGCAGTTACGATCATTTCTGATGAGTCCGTAGATGGAGACGCATTAAGTACTACCTGCTTTGCACTTGGGCTTGAAGATGGAATGAAATTGGCAGAATCTCTGGATAATGTTCAGGCGTTTTTTGTAACTTCTGATTATGAGATTCATTATACGAAAGATTTCCAGAAGAAAATTACGGTTACGGAAACTGATTGATCTCATCCCCAGATTCCGCTTCTCTGTTCTTCCAGGTGATCCAGAATATAATTATAAATATCCACAGATACACTGTCCGGATAGTGTGTTCCATCCAGGGTTGAAAATCCCTCTGTTACCAGATGGGAATAGATATCTATATAAGTAACACCGCTTAAATTCGCCTGCATGGACGCATTGAAGCTCTCAATTTCCGCGTTGCTGGCATAGGGGTCGTTCTGTACCGGACCTACAGATACAAAATAGGTCTGGGCTCCTTTGGCAGACCATTCTGCAGCCTTGGCATTGATATAGCTGATGTAGGAATTTACATGATACAGGTCATTTACGCCCATCAGGATGATCACTGCAGTGTTATCTCCGATCTCGTCCTCTACCTGGGGAACACCTGTAGAAACCATCCAGTCATATCCCATAGAAGAAAGGCAGGACCAGATACTGTCATCCTGCACTGCATCGCGAAGGCCTTCTGTTCTGGAATCACCGATGAAAATCCGTTTATCTGCTTCAACAGTGTCGGGATGATCCGGCTTGGTCAGCGTTCCCTGTGATGCCGGATCCGAAGTGTCTGCCGCAGGTGTCACCGTTGGTTCCGGGGTTGGAGTCGATGTCGGCGTTACTGTCAGCCCAGGCGTGGGAGACGGCGTCACGGTTAATGCAGCCGGTCTGGGTGGTCCCGCTGTTTCTGCACCACAGACATTCGAGAACATACAGATCACGGCAAGACCTGCTGCCAAAACTGTTTTTCTGATTTTATATCTTCCCATATTGCCTTCTCCCTTCCTGTTGTACTTGTTTGTTCATTCTCTGGCTCCGGCGAAACACCCATCCTGAATATTTACTGCATTCCCGGCATCATATCCGGCCATGAGAGGATTTCACGGGAAATGATTTCTTCGTAATCTCCCTCGATATCCTGACTTCTGCCAGCTTCAAATACATTCGTCTCGGCGCCCCAGACGCGGTCTTCATATTCCCATACATGAAATCTCAGACCCCGGAACATGAAATCCAGACTTCCGCATCCGTTCTCTTCTGTATATTCATATTTTATGTTCTTTGTGTTTAACGCTTCCTGCACTTTTTCTAACCGCATTAGAAATACCTCCTGTTTATCTGCGCAGTTTCTGTTTTTATACCGGCAGTTATTTATTGTAAAATATATCCCTGTGTATACCCCATTACATTAAATTTATTATAACATACTTTGCATAATGCTGTGTAATTGTAAAACACCTTTTATTATCATCTGGCATTCAGCCATGTTCATCTTTTCTCCTGCTGTTTCTCCATATTCGCCACTTACATGTAACCGAATATCAGCTTCGTTGAGTATAAGCCCCCGATCATCTATTGTCAAGAAATGCACAAAATACCGCCTGCAGAGGTTTTTCTCTGAAGCGGTATTTCGTTTTGTCATATGCAGTTATATAACCGGCAAAACTCTTCTGGTCTGCTACTATTTCGTCATCCCTTAGATGTAATTTCCATCCTCTACATTCTGTATGGTAAACGCAGATTTCTTCTTCACGAAATCAACTGCATCTTTTACAGTAATTCCGTCCGGCTGCCAGTTTGCATAGAAGTTATCCAGTCCTTTCAGCGTCTCGTCTTTCGCTGTATTTTCATCAAGAACAAGAAGTACGATCAGGCCGGCTGCTTTCAGATGGCGGACAGTCTCTGCGTAATTTTCGCTTGCTGCAGGATGGTAGAGGTAAGTGTGTCTTCCAAGTACAGTCAGTCCTTTTTCTACCTGTTCTGCGAAATCAAGAGTGATTCCTTCTTTGCCGATCGGGAATTCTACCACTACCGGGGTCTGGCCTTTCAGACCTGCGCGAACCTGTTCGTCTACTTTACCGATCTGGGATTTATCCTGGGAAACCAATGTTTTTCTTACAACACCGCAGGCAGATGTCATATTTGTAACACGGTCGATGAGGATGAGTTCACCCAGAGTTCTGTGTTTGTCGAATTCGTCTACTACGATCTTCTCAGAGAATTCCAGAGTGCAGGATGCGATTTCGTTTTTCTTTAAAGTGTAGGCGTTTTTCTTTTCGCCTGTATTCACGTCTACGGAATAATTAATTTTTGTAACAAGCCCCGGGATCATCTTTGTGCCAATCTTTACAAAGAAGTTCTTTCCGTCTGTGAGAGCGTTATCGTCCATCCAGAGGATGTCTGCTTCTACGGAATCTGTGAGGACTGCACCGGAATCAATCGTAAGCACGCATCCACGGGAAACGTCTACTTCTCTGTCAAGCTGGATGGTTACAGGCTGTCCCTGTACTGCTTCTTCTGCTTCTTTGTCACCGACAAGGATACTCTTTACATGCGCTTCTTCTTTGCTTGGAAGAGTTGTCACAAGGTCACCGACTTTAATGGTTCCATTCTCGATCTGGCCCTGAAACCCACGGAACTCATGGTTCGGTCTGCAGACTCTCTGTACCGGCATGCAGAAACCTTTTTCTATGTCTTCTTTGATGTCTACGGTTTCCAGATATGTCAGAAGTGCTTCGCCTGTATACCATGGCATATTGTCCGATTTAGTTGTAACGTTGTCACCTTCTGTAGCAGATACCGGAATGATAGTTACATTTTCCAGTTTCAGTTCATCGATCAGACCTGCGATCTGGTTCTCGATCTCGCGGAAACGTTTCTCATCGTAACCAATCAGATCCATTTTATTTACTGCAAATACGAAATAGCGGATTCCCATCAGTGCACAGATTCTTGCATGACGTCTTGTCTGCACCAATACGCCCTGAGAAGCATCTACCAGAATAACTGCCAGGTCTGCAAAAGATGCGCCCACTGCCATGTTTCTGGTATATTCTTCATGGCCTGGTGTATCAGCTACGATAAAACTGCGGTTGTCTGTTGTAAAATAGCGGTATGCAACGTCAATAGTGATACCCTGCTCACGTTCTGCCATCAGACCATCCAGAAGAAGGGAATAGTCAATGGCACCGCCTCTGCTTCCTACTTTGGAATCCAGCTCCAGGGCTTTCTCCTGGTCTGCATAGAGAAGCTTTGCATCATAAAGAATATGTCCGATCAGAGTGGATTTTCCATCGTCCACACTTCCGCATGTAATAAATTTCAATAATCCTTTCATCCTAGAAATACCCCTCTCTCTTTCTTCTCTCCATGCTGCCTGCTGCCTCGTGGTCGATCACACGGCTGGTACGTTCGGAGGAAACAGCACTTAATGTTTCATCAATGATTTCGTCCAGTGTATCTGCATCAGATTCGATGCCGCCTGTAAGCGGATAGCATCCAAGAGTACGGAATCTGACTTTTTTGTACTCGATTTTTTCATCTGGACGGAGTTTTAACCTATCGTCGTCTACCATGATAATATTACCGTCTCTGTAGATAACCGGTCTTTCTTTTGCAAAATATAATGGCACGATTTCGATGTTTTCACGCTGAATGTACTGCCAGATGTCTTTCTCTGTCCAGTTGGAGATTGGGAAAACTCGCATGCTTTCACCTTTCTGGATCTTGGTGTTGTAGAGTTTCCACATTTCCGGGCGCTGGTTCTTCGGGTCCCATGCCTGAGCTGCGTTACGGAAAGAGAAGATTCTTTCTTTTGCTCTGGATTTCTCCTCATCACGACGGCCGCCGCCGAATGCTGCAGTGAATCCGTATTTGGTAAGGGCCTGTTTTAATGCCTGGGTTTTCATGATGTCGGTGTATGCGGAACCGTTGTCAAATGGGTTGATCCCTGCTTTTACACCTTCTTCGTTGGTGTAGACCAGCATGTCGATGCCGTTTTCTTTGGCGATCCTGTCACGGAATTCGATCATTTCGTGGAATTTCCAGGTGGTGTCGATATGCAGGAACGGGAACGGCGGCTTCTCCGGATAGAATGCTTTCAGCGCCAGATGGAGCATAACGGAGCTGTCCTTTCCTATAGAATAGAGCATAACCGGCTTTTCACACTCGGCTGCTACTTCTCGCATAATATAAATTGCTTCTGCTTCAAGCTCATCAAGATGAGATAAGTTACTCATTGCATTATCCTCCTCTGTTTGTTGATTTATCGTAAAGTCCGGCAGTCTGTTCTGCTATCTGACTGATAAACTGCCAGAACATTTCATGCCATTCTCATCGAAAACATTTTTATAACGTTAATATTTGTTTGCATCCTTCTTATTGACCTGAATGGTAATCTTCGTGCCGTCCGGCTTCTCTACTGTCCAGGTGGAAATATCAGGTTTCTCTGACACGATCATGCTTGCGCCTCTGCCTCCCACATCGGCTCCAAGAAAGAAGCGGATGGCGTCGCGGCTGCATTCTTTGATACAGGATGTGCATCCCCAGCAGTCTCTGACCTGACGGATAAAGGCTTTACCGTCTTTGTCCTTTTTGATCAGGTTTCCGGGACAGGCTTCGATGCATCTGCCGCATCCTACACATTTGCTTTTCTGAATCCGAATGCTCATCTTTCACCTGCTCCTTTCGCTGCTGTATTTTGTGATATTTTTGAATCTGCTGTCTGTAAATCTGTTGTATCTTTGTGCTGTATTCCGAACGCTGCTGTCTGACTATCAGCGGTTTCTTTTGTAATTAAATCACGATACAGGATTTTTATCTCGCCGTTTTCCATGCGGGAGTTTACATATTTCATCCAGTCTTCACTCTGTTCCGGGTAATCTGTGTTCTCTCCGAAGCTGTGCCATCTGGTCTCTTTTCTGGCTGCCAGATGTGAGATAACTGCACGGCATACGATCAGTCGTTCGCGAAGTTCGTAGATCTGCATCAGTTCATAGGTATCGGCTGCTGCCAGAGTATCTACCACCGGGAGAAGTGCGGCGATCTTTTCCTCTGCTTTTGCAAGGCTTGTCTCGCTGTATCTGTAGTCTGTGCCGATTCCGCCGGCGTACTGATCCATGATCTTCTGCATGGCCTCTTCCAGCTGTTCTGCATTCATCAGGGAACGAACGGCACTTAAGTGAGCTTCGTATTCTGCTTTCTTGGCTGCTGCAGTGCCGGATAATTCCTGATCTTTTACTTCTCCTAAAGTTTCTGTATTTCCAGAAGTTTTTGCACCACTCAGATATTCCAGAATCGCCTCTGCCGCGATCTCACCTTCTGCCAGTGCACCGGTTACATATTTCTGCGGGCAGCCACCTGCTACGTCCCCAGCGGCATATAAGCCCTCAATGGTTGTAGCTCTGTTATTATCTACCCAGTAACCGCTGGCTGTATGACCGCCTACAATATACGGCTCCGTACCCTCGATCTCTATGTTTTCTTCAGATGGACCTTTTCCTGCTTCCATCCATTTCAGTGTCTGGGACGGTGCCATGTTCAGGTAAGCTTTATAAAGATCCTGCTCCTGTTCTTTGGAAATGCCTTCTGTTTTGAGGTAGCACGGACCGTTTCCTTTTCTGTTCTCCATGACTGTACCGTAAACTCGCTGGGAAGTTGTCAGTCCATATTTCGTCTCGTAAATATCTCCATGTGCATTGACCTGTCTGGCTCCTACGCCCTGGGCGATTGTTCCTGTGGGAGCAATAGTGTCCTTACATCTCAATGCGATGAAACGCATCTCAAAAGTCGTCATCTCTGCACCGGAAAGAAGTCCCATCGCGTATCCTGCGCCTGTGTTAAATGGTGGATACCACATTTTATGTCTGGAGAATCCCGGGTTGTTTGGTCTGTAAAGTCCGGCCGCACCACCTGTTGCACAAAGAACTGCTTCTGCGTCGATATCATAGAAGATTTCTTCGTTTACGCTAAATCCTACAGCTCCGGTGATCTTTCCGTTTTCTGTTTTATAATCTGTAATGTTTACATGATTGAGAACTGTAACATTCTCCTGCTCAGCTGCTGCTTTTGCAAGGATTGGTTTCATGTTCTCGCCGTTGATCTTGATGTTTCGGTTTCCTCTGGCAACGTATTTGCCATTCTCATCTTTCAGGATGACCAGACCCAGATCTTCCATTACCTTTGTCACATGATTTAATCTCTCTGACATGGTGAGAAGAAGATCTTCTCTTACGATTCCGTGGGCATCCTTTTTGGCATAGTCTACATAATCCTGTGGTACTCTGCCCTCTGTGATATATGCATTTAATGCGTTGACACCTGCTGCCAGGCATCCGCTTCGCTTAATGTTTGCTTTCTCTGCGATCAGCACTTTTTTATCGCTTTTCTGTCCAATCACGTAAGCTGCGAAACATCCTGCCGTACCGCCACCGATAATCAACACATCTGTTTTGATTCTCTCTGTTCTCATACTCTTTCCTCCGGAAGTATGTATCCTGTTTATTTTCGATTTTATCATCAATCCGATTCCGTTGGATTAATGCCAGGTAAAATTCAGGTAAAATATGGTTTAGATAATTACGAAGTCATCTCTTACAGCTTCATTCTCAATCAGCTGTACCGTATCGCCACGCAATGCAAAAATCCTGTACAGGAACACATTGACCGTTTCCCCTTCGTGGATATCTGCTTTCTCAAGGCTTCTTCTGGCGGTTACTATAGAATCATTGACTCTTACCTGAAGTTCCAGGTTATCTCCTCTGAAGGAAACCCGTTCAACAACTCCCTGCGATACGGATGTTCTGAACTTCTCTACCTCATCCAGTTTGGAAACTTTTACGAATTCCGGGCGGACAATGATCTTGTCTGCGCTTTCTGCCTGAGTGAAAGTGTGGAAATCATCTGCATTCTTTAATACAGACGGCTGTCCGAAGAAAGATGCGGTAAAAGCTGTCTCCGGATTTCTGTAAACTTCTACAGGTGTTCCCTTCTGTTCAATCCGTCCTGCATTTGTGATGATGATCTCATCTGCCACTTCAATGGCTTCATCCTGATCGTGAGTAACAAAGATACTGGTGATTCCCAGTTTCTCAATCATCTCTTTTAACCAGCTTCGCAGCTCCTGGCGGATTTTTGCATCAATGGCTGCGAATGGTTCATCCAGAAGCAGTACCTGTGGATTCGGAGCAAGAGCTCTGGCGAAAGCCACTCTCTGTCTCTGTCCACCGGACAACTGACTGGGATATCTTTTCTCCAGTCCTTCCAGTCCTACCAGCTTTACCAGTTCTCTGACTCTGGCATCGATCGTCTTTTTATCTACTTTCTGAACTTTCAGACCAAATGCCACGTTGTCGTAGACGGTCATGTAACGAAACAGTGCATAATTCTGAAATACAAATCCAATCCCGCGTTCACTTGCAGGAACATCGTTGACTACTTTTCCATTAATAATGATCTCGCCGCTGTCCGGAGTTTCCAGACCTGCAATCATTCGAAGAATGGTTGTTTTTCCGCTTCCACTTGGTCCCAGCAGGCCGATCAGCTTGCCTTTTTCGATACCGAAATTCACATTCTTTGATGCCTGGTAGGAACCATAGGTCTTGTTTATATTTTTTAACTCTACATACATATCAGGCTTCCTTCTTTCCTTTGTATTCGATCACGCTTCGGACCACCAGGATAATTACTGCCATGATCACCAGCAGTGAAGATACGGCAAATGCCGGAACATACTGAAACTCATTAAATAAAATCTCTACATGAAGAGGAAGTGTATTGGTCTTTCCTCTCAAATGTCCGGAAAGGACGGACACTGCGCCAAACTCTCCCATCGCTCTCGCTGTACAGAGTACGATGCCGTAAAGCAATGCCCATTTAATATGAGGAAATGTAATCTTCCAGAAGATGGTCCATCCGCCGGCTCCCATGAGAGCTGCAGCTTCTTCCTCATCCGTTCCTTCTGCTTCCAGAACCGGAATCAGTTCTCTGGAAATAAAAGGAAATGTTACAAATACAGTTGCAATGATGATTCCCGGTACAGAGAATACAACTTTAATTCCAAATTTCAAAAGGAAAAAGTAGACGGGACTCTGTCGTCCGAAAATCAGGAGAAAGATCAGACCTGCAATGACCGGCGAGATTGTAACCGGAAGATCGATCAGTGTGGTCAGCAGTTTTTTGCCCTTAAACTGAAACTTGGTCAGCGCCCAGGCTGCGAAGATACCGAAGATGGTATTGAAGATAACTGCGAAAAGTGTTGCTTTCACAGTGAGGAGAAGTGCTTTGATGGTGTACTCATCTGTCACCGCAGCCACGTATACTTTCCATCCGCTTCGAAGCGCTTCTGTAATTACTGTGATCAGCGGGAGGAGGAGCATTACTGCCAGAAATATTACGCTGATCCCGATCAGTAGCCATTTTGTGATTTTCTCTGAAGTCTTTCCATTGTTGTCCATCAGGCATTTCCTCCTCTTAAGATTCTTGCGTTTCTCTGCTGGATCATACTGTTGAGGAACAGTATGAAAAATGAAACCGCCAGCATTACCAGCGCGATGGCTGTTGCACTGGAATAATCAAATTCCTGAAGTTCTGACATAATGATCAGCGGTGTGATCTCTGTGTAATACGGTTTATTTCCTGCGATAAATACGATGCTTCCGTATTCACCGAGACATCTGCCAAAAGCAAGTCCGGTTCCTGCAAAGATCGCAGGTTTCAGTTCCGGGAAAATAACTTTCCAGAAGATTGTGGATTTCTTTGCTCCCAGTACTCCGGCTGCTTCGCTGCAGGAGTTGTCCATTTTCTCCAGAACCGGCTGTACACTTCTTACAACAAACGGGATTCCTACGAAGATCATGGCAACTGTGATGCCGATCCTTGTGTATGCGATCTTGATACCAAATCTGGCAAAGAAGCTGCCTACCAGGCCGGAATCAGATGTTAAGGATGTAAGTGCGATACCGGCTACCGCGGTCGGAAGTGCGAAAGGAAGTTCGATCATTCCGTCCATGATTCGTTTGCCTGGGAATTCGTATCTCACAAGCACCCATGCAAGGATGGTTCCCATAATGCCGTTAATTACTGCTGCTGCGAAAGCAGATATGAAGCTGGTGTAAAAGGATGCCAGTACTCTGGCTCTTGTAATGGTTTCAATGAAATCTCTGAAGCTGAGCTTTGCTGTATAAATCACCAGACTTGCAAGGGGTATCAGAACCACCAGACTTAATATGGAAATGGTAATTCCCATAGAGAGTCCGAATCCTGGAATCACTGGTTTGTTTCTTTTTTTCATAATCAATTACCACCTCTCTGTCTCGTATGTTCTGGTCGTGTTATCTTCGTGCTCTATTTTGTGCCCCGTTATTATGGGTCGATAGTTTCCGCATCCTGGATCATGGTTGCATCTGTTTTTATCGCTCGTAAATCTCATCAAAGATTCCGCCATCCCCGAAGTGCTTTTTCTGCACCTCATCCCATCCGCCATATTCACTGATGTTTACCAGGTCTACGCTCAGATCAAACACATCGCTGTGTTCTTTCAGGATTTTCTCATTGGTCGGGCGGAAGTAATTCTCTGCTTCAATTTCCTGTGCTTCGTCAGAATAGAGATAGTTTAAATACTCTGTCGCCACTTCTCTTGTATCTCTGTAATCCACTACCTCATCTACCACCGCTACAGTCGGCTGTGCCAGAATGCTGACGCTCGGAGTAACGATCTCGTACTCATCCGGGTAGTCACGCATGGAAAGATAGGCTTCGTTTTCCCATGCTACCAGCACATCGCCCTGTCCGTTCTCTACGAATGAAGTAGTTGCACCTCTCGCACCGGAATCCAGAACTACTACATTCTGATAGAGCTTCTTGATGAAATCTTTGATCTGGATCTCGTCTCCGTTGTATTTCTTATCTGCATAAGCCCATGCTGCCATGTAGTTCCATCTGGCTCCACCGGAAGTCTTCGGGTTGGGAGTTACCACTCCTACGCCCTCTTTCGTCAGATCATCCCAGTCCTGAATGTTTTTGGGATTTCCTTTCTTAACCAGAAATACGATTGTGGATGTATACGGGGAACTGTCATTGTCAAAGTTATCTATCCATCCCGCCTTGATCAGTCCTGCGTTCTCTATGGATTCAATATCGTATTCCAGTGCCAGTGTTACCACATCTGCATCCAGTCCGTTGGCTACCTCCAGTGCCTGTTTTCCGGAACCGCCGTGAGACTGTGTAACTTCCACATCTTCTCCGGTTTTCTCTTTCCAATGTTTTTCAAATATTTTGTTGTACTGTTCAAACATCTCTCTGGTTGGATCATAGGAAACGTTTGTAATAGAAACGGTTTTCCCAAACGCCTGTACCGGTGTCAGCGCCAGCACTGCTGCCAGACCGAATGCAAATATTTTTTTGATCATGTTTCATCTCCTGAGTATTCACATAACATTTTTCTCTTTTGCTGATTTATGTCTTTATACTCTGTCTTTGCTGTTTTTAACTGTTCAGCATCGTCTTCATTGGCAGCCAAACAGTCGTCTTTATCTTTTTATACTAATACAAGTTCTTCTTTCTCAGATTCTGTTCCTTCTATATGGAAGGAATTCAGAACCGGGTTCTCATTGTCCATGAGAGAAAGGATCATGTAGCTTGCTGTACTGTCGTATGCCAGTCTCTTGTCTTCTTCAGATGGCCTGGAAGGGCTTTCCGGGTGGGAATGCCAGTTTCCGAGAGGTACCAGACCGTTGGCACGCATGTCTTTTACTGCTGTAAGCTGTTCTTTCGGATCCAGAGAAAAATGTTCATTGGAATGGTCAATGTTTGTCAGGCAGTAAACTTTCTCGATGGATTTGTTATTTCCGTCTTTTTTTCCGGCGATCAGTCCGCAGGCTTCTTCCGGTAGATTTTCTCTGGCATGCTTTAAGATTATTTCATAGTCATTTTTTGACATTGTGATCATCATGTTTCTAACTCCTTTAGATTCCGTCACATTCCGCCTGTTCATAGTCGATCAGTTTTGTGATTGTCGGATGCTCACCGCATACCGGGCAGTTCTTCACATGTTTCGGAAGTTTGACCTTACGGAATTCCATTGTAAGTGCATCGTATGTAAGAAGAGATCCTGTAAGAAGATCACCAACTCCCAGAATGTATTTGATGGCTTCCATCGCCTGAAGGCTTCCGATCACACCACCCATTGCCCCGATGACACCTGCCTGTTTACAGGTAGGTACAGCATCCTTTGGCGGCGGATCTTTGAAGATACATCTGTAACATGGTCCTTCTCCGGGAACGTATGTCATCAACTGACCTTTGAAACGAATGATTCCTGCATGAGAGAATGGTTTCTTTGCCATAACGCAGGCATCGTTGATCAGGAATTTCGCCGGGAAGTTGTCGGTTCCGTCAATAATGAAATCGTAATCTTTGATCAGATCCATGATGTTCTCGGAATCTACGAAAGTCTGGTAAGTTTTTACTGTCACATCCGGATTGATGGCTTCCATGGATTCTTTTGCGGAAATTACTTTTGGCTTGCCGATATCTTTGGTTGCGTGAATGACCTGACGCTGAAGATTGGAAAGGTCTACCTCATCTGCATCTGCGATTCCGATGGTTCCCACACCTGCTGCAGCAAGATAAAGGGCTGCCGGTGCTCCAAGTCCACCTGCTCCGATGATCAGGACGCTGGAATTAAGTAATTTCTTCTGTCCTTTTGCTCCAACCTCTTTCAGAATAATGTGTCTGGAATAGCGTTCGAGCTGTTCGTTTGTGAATGCCACTATCTTCCACCTCCCATGAAGTACAGAAATTCAACGCTGTCGCCTTCTTTTAATGCATAGGTGTCAAATTCTGCTCTGTCGATGAAGTCATCGTTTACGGATACTGTCACATACTGAGGAGTTTCTACGTTCTCCTGTACGATCAATTCTGAAACTGTGATTGCGTCTTTTACTTCTTTTTTATCTCCTGCTACTGTGATAACCATAACTTTTGCTCTCCATTTCTTTATATTTTGTGTTATCTGAAATTTAATTTTCAAAATTTGCTGCCAATGAAGAAAAGCATCTGCCTTTCTGCTTGCTTCATAATCTGATAGCAGCTTCTCTATCTGATTTAATTAAATGTTCTTGTCAATAATCTCTTCCAGCTCTGCTGCTTTCTTTGCTCCTGTCAGCCGTTCGATCTGTTTTCCGTCTTTCAGGAAGATCAGGGTCGGTGCTGACATGACTTTGTATTCTTCTACTAGATTCTGTTCGTAAGCTACATTTATTTTTCCGATATAGATCTGGTCACCGTATTTCTCTTCCAGCTTCGCAAATACCGGAACCATTCGCTTACACGGTACGCAGCTGTCGGAATAGAAATCGATCAGTGTAAGTTTTCCTGGCTGGAAAGCTTTCTCTTTAAATGTCTCACTGTTTAATCTCTCTGCCATGGTCTCGCTCCTGTCAGTCTCCGACTTTCTTCACATAAAGTGTGTAAGTTCCGTCTTCGTTGTCATCCAGTTTCAGAATCTGATGTCCTTCTTCTTTGATGCTTCGCGGTACGTTCTGAACCGGTTCGCCGTCATTCATTCGGATGGATAAAACCTGTCCCTCATCCAGTTCTTCCAGCGCTACCTTTGCCTTTACAAAAGTTACCGGGCACACAACATCAGTAATATCTACAGTATCATCAAATTTAATTTCACTCATTTTCATATGCCTCCAGGATTTCTTTATTGAATTCGTCCTCGCCTACGCGATCGATGGTAAATTTCAGTCGCTCACCTGCATTTGCATTCTTCTCGAAGAAACTGATCGCTGCATCGCAGACCTTCAGGAGTTTTTCGTGATCTTCGATAAATGGGATCACTGTTTTTCCTTTGTTGATGTGGTTTCCGAAGATTCCTCCGAAAGAAACGATGTATCCGTGAGTATTGTCATAAGCGTCTGTCGGACAGGCTTTGGTGCATCGTCCGCAGAAGTTACATTTGGAAAAATCGATAGAGATTTTTCCATCTTCCAATGTGATGGCTCCCTCGCGACAGGCTTTCACGCAGACACCACACTGGATACATTTATCTTCCTGCCATGCTACTTTGATACCGCCCTTGATTCCTACGTCGTTCTCTTCTGCTTTTAAGCAGTTATTCTGGCATCCGGTAACACCGAATTTGAATTTGTGCGGAAGTTCACGTCCGAAGTATCTCTCATCCAGCTCCTGTGCCAGCGCGTAAGTGTCAATACATCCGCTTGGACAGATAGCTGCGCCCTGACAGGCTGTGATGGTACGAACTCGAGGTCCGCATACACCTGGAACTACATCTCCTTCCGCAAGTGCTGCTTTCACTTCATCAATCTGGTCTAACTTGATAAAAGGAATCTCCACACCCTGACGGGAAGTAAGATGTACATAGCCCTCGCCGTATTTCTCTGAAACCTCAGCTACTTTCGCAAGCTGTTTCGCATCCAGATGTCCGCCAACTACACGGATTCTTAATGAAAAATTATTTTTCTGTTTCTGGCGCATGAATCCGCCTTTTTTTAATGCTGCATAATCTGCCATTTCTCTTTCCCTCCTGTCAGGATTTCGTTTCGCGTTTACTTTATCGCTTTAATCCGATGTGTATTTTCTACTTTTCATAGTTATTCGATAGGTTTTCTATGATATTACACGAAATGTCATTATTTGTCAATACTGTATTGAAATAAATACAATACTCGTTCTGTGACCTGATTTATCCAAAAATAAGCACAAAAAAGACTATTGCTTCATGAATTTTCTTCGTTAAAACAATAGTCTTTCTTCCTTATTTTTTGTGTTATTATTGTGCCATAATTATGGTATTTTTTTATGTATTTCAAGAAAAAAACAGCATCCTGGAATCCAGAATGCTGCAATCTAATCCAATATTTATTCAGCAGAAGCTGCTGCTCTTTCCTTCTCCGGGAAGAGTTTTCCGAATACGAATCTTACAAACGGACCTGCGTAAAAGATCTGCCAGAAGAATGCCATCGGGAAGTTCATTGCTGTTGTCTGAAGCCATGTCGGGATGAACTGGCTTACCGGTGCATGTTTGATCAGCAGAGTTGCTGCAAAGCTCATACACGGACACATAAATGCTACGGATACTGCTGAGATTGCAAGTACAAGGTGGAACGGATTGTCTCTTCTCATATCCACAATGCGAAATGCAGTCTTCTTTGCAAGAGCACCGATGATAAAGAAATCAAGAACAAAAGCAATCGGTCCCATGAATGTTAATTCATGAAAGGCTAACAGAAATGTCTCATTTGTCATCGTTCCTGTGTTCAGCACAATATTGTAGCAGATCATGGCATAGACCATTACGAATACCATGATAATTGTAAAAATAACTTCCTGAAACTTGTTTTTTGGCATAAAAAAATCCTCCTTAGATAGTGTGCAAATAACATAAATTAGAGATTTGTGTTGTTCATAACCACCCAGGAGGATGTACCGTTTCCAATAAAACCAAATATCTGTTTCTTAAATTTACCGTTGGTTATTATACGGATTGTTGTAAAAAAAGTCAAGAATTTTTTTCAAAACAAAAATCCCCGTCTTCCACAGAGTTCTGACTCTATGGAAGACGGGAATTTTATGTAAGTATAGTAATGAGATTATATCAGCTATATGGCAGAGATTCTTGTTCCATACAGGTCTGTCGCAATGATAAAATGATAATGATTATTTAACGATCATACCAGTCTTTCTGTCGCTGAAGATTGCTACTTCGATCAGGAAGATCACACCAAGGATCAGCTGCTGTAACTGGGTTGGCATCATCAGCATTACCAGACCACTGGAAAGTACTTTGTAAGTCATAACGCCGAGGAGGATGTTGTAGAATCTAACTTTGGCACCGCCGTTTACCGGCATTCCGCCAAGTACCAGGGCGATCATGATCTGTGTTTCCAGCTGGTTACCAGCTGTGGATGTAACGGAACCTACTTTGATAGCATTGACGAATGCTGCAAGTCCTGTGATACATCCTGCTGCTACGAAGATGAGGATCTTTGTACGCTCTACGCGGATACCTGCATATCTTGCTGCTGTTTCACCGGCACCGATGGCTTTCAGTCTGGAGCCAAGTCCTGTATAAGTGAATACAAGGAATGCCACTACGAAGATGATCACTGTGAAAGTAAGCATGAATGGCAGTGTGTTGTATTTGGAAATATCACTTACTGCGTAAACCGGTGAATTGGTTGTTGCATAAGCACAAACTCCACGGAATAAGTACATGGTACAGATTGTAACAATAAAGCTTGTGATTTTTCTCTTAACATTGAAGTAACCATTGATCAGTCCGATCAGTCCGCCTGTTACCACACCGCCGATTGCTGCCAGAACCATGTTGTAATGGGAAAGGTAGCAGACTACGATAGAAGCTACACCAAGCATGGAGCCCTGGGAAAAATCCAGGCCGCCCATTGTCATTACCATGAATACACCGATGGATGAGATCAGCAGCATGTATGACTGGCTCAGAAGCAGTGATATATTTTTCGGCTGAAACAGTCTTCCGTCTGTGAGGAATGCAAATAATACACAGATGATCACAAATCCTGCGATAGGAAGGATCGTACGCACAATGGGACGTTCCAGAAATGGTACTTGCTCAGTTGATTTTTTTGTTGTACTCATTTTTTTACCCCCTTAAATCATATTGTCAATCAGATCTGTATCTTTCAGATCCGGAGAGCGAAGGAATTCACCATTGATCTTGCCGTCTTTCATGATCAGGATACGGTCAGCCATACCCAGAAGCTCCATGATTTCCTCAGAGATCATAATAATGGATTTTCCTCTTTTTCTCATATCGTCCATCATGGCGTAGATATCAGCTTTAACTTTGACATCAATACCACGTGTAGTGGAGTCA
>SKEY01001857.1_pt1 | contig 18667 bp, 13 predicted proteins | sample 4843871 | NCBI WGS metagenome assembly SKEY01 (sample SAMN11008797, study PRJNA524170) | human gut metagenome | biome: Human fecal sample; material: Feces; isolation source: fecal sample from pouch patient p36 | host: Homo sapiens | place: Israel: Tel-Aviv | collected 2016-12-04 | reverse complement strand
CCCCCCCCCCCCCCCCCCGCGGCGCATGCCGCCAGCCGTCGTCTACCCGCCCAACTCATTGGTCTTTCCATACGAGCCAGAGGATGAGACCGACCGGGCCGATGAGGAACGAGGCGACGAAGCCGATGATCGCCATCATGTTCCATTTCGGTTGTGGCCCGTATGTTTTGCTCGGATACTGCCCATACAGACCGGGAATTCATCATCGGATTGGTCATCATATTTTTCTCAGCAAGTTCTCGCCATGGATATTGCTTATATGCGCTCCCGCTACGTATATGCACCATAGCGCGGATCGGACGGCAAAGGGAACCGCGGATCGCACTGATCCGGCCACGAGACGGGTCCCGCATACGGATACGGCAGCTCACACCGCAACTGCTCGTAATACACGCGATATGCCTTGAACAGTTCAAGCTCCAACGTCGCAGGCACGCCGCCTATGGCGTAACGGAAATCATCGTTCGCATCCGGCAGTTGTTTCCAGCACAGGGAGTTCACCCACACATGCAGACACCCGTTCCATACGATCCAACCCGGCTTCATGCGGAAAGAGTTCATCAACCGCACCATCGCCTGCGACGGATTGCCGTTGTAGGGCGGCATGAACGATAGGTCGTCGATATGACCAAGCGAGCATGTGGAGAACGATGTGAGGCCGGTGTCTTCGGTGATGGGGAACGGGGCGCGCAAAACGCTGACGTCCATACGCCTGCTGCTGTCCCCCTTGTCGCCGATCTGTCTGGGGAATGGCCGCACCGGAGCGCAATACCGGCAAGACACAGTACTTGCCAAATGATTATTGAACGCATAACTGGACGCGCATGTGTGCAGCAATGGAATCGGCAGGTCGAATGCCTCGTGTTTGGCGCCGAAATGATCGATGCTCGCATCCCGGCTGCGGCTCCTCCAATGCATCCTACTCCAGCCCGGACGGTTCGCCCGCATATATGCCAGATAGCCCATCGCACGACCTCCGGTTCCATAGACAATGGTAAGAACCCAATTGTATCCAAATCACCATTCTCATCGGATCAGGCCTCGGCCATTGTTTATTCCCTTTCCGTGTTCTTCCTACCGTGAATGACGACCATGCGAGGGGTGCGGGAACCGGCGGATACCTCTGCGCGGGCTGCTGCGGCATAGGTGGCCTCGTATACGAGACTGGTGCCGGTGGATACTGCCAACTATCCTCGCCTCTCCGGAGAGTAGCAATCATCGGCTTCCCGTTGATGATGCACCGGGTCTTCGCCCTCTACTCGGAATCCCATTCCCGGAAGCTGCCCACCTGATGCGTGATATCGGCATCCACTAGCCCCGGATAGTCTCCGATCGGTTAATCGTCGAGCACGGCAATCTTGATGCCGGAACCATCGACGCCCTGCTTCCACGCGTTCCGCGCCACGTCGTTCTCCACCGGCCGACGCCAATCGGATGCATATGATTATCAGTGTTGGTGTAAAACTCGGTTCTCGAGGGTAGCCGCAGGCTGCCCGAGGAGCCGAGAATCGCCTAGAATGCCGCCATTCTAGCTCATGTCAGGCCGCCTTCCCGCCGGGAACGGGGCTGTCGGCCGCGACGAGCGCGATGATCCCGGCAGCGTGCTCCGCGGCGGTGCCCCCCGTAGGCGGGCGCGGGCGCGTTGACCTCGGCGCCCTCCACGGCCCTGCCGATGGAGTCGTCGTCGAGCCGGCGGCGGCCGGCCCAGTCCTCGTCCATCTCGGCGAACACCGCCCCCATCATCCTGATGGGCGACTTCCTGCTGGGGAACACCTGCACCACGCGGCCGCGGCGCCTGAGCTCGCGGTCGGTGCGCCCCTGCACGTTGTCGGCGCGAAGCCTCACGCGGTGCCCGTAGGGGAAGTCGAGGTAGGCCGGCGCGCCGGCCTCCGCCTCCTCGAGCACCTCGGCCGCCTTGGGGCAGAAGCCCTCTATCCGCCCGGTGGCCAGCTGGTACGGCTCGCGCACGAGTTCGGGGTCGCGCTCGGCGAAGACGGCCTTCAGGATGCCGGGCACGGCGGCGATCGCCGCGCGCAGCTTCGGGATCCTGAGGTTGATGGCGCCGACGCTAGCGGCGAGCGACGCTCGCGGTAGCTGTTCCTCTGGTTGCCGGCCTCGCATGCCTCGTCGGCCCGGGCGCCCATGATCTCGTTGACGAGCGACTCGGCCATCGCCCTTATGAGCTCGGCCATGTTCACCATGCCGTCGTCGAATCTGGGTATCTCGCCCGTGATGCCCGCCTGCTACTCTAAACTTTCCATGGTGGCCATCGTCCTTTCTTCGAATCCTTTACTTCGCAATAAAAGATTCTAGGAGATGGCCGCTTTTTCCAGCGGTCAGACGAAGTGACGCTTACACCAACTTTGGGGACACGATCCTCGTCTATGGCTTTGTTGACCATAAGTTTCTCTGGCTTTTAGTCTGATCCCTCGGGATCACGGGCGCTCTCCCGACGGTTGGGTCGTACATGCAAAGGCAGAGACCACATCCCGTTACCGTACAGACGATTCAGCTTCTTTGCATGACGCGCCCTTCAACGTCTTGTTGCACTCCATTCCTTTGCCCCACACCGCCCTGCCCACCACATGCCGTACAGACCCAACTCCGGACCCAGCTCCGTTCCAGATCTTGACAGTCCGCCTCTGCGGCCGCAACCACCTCTCACGGGACGGGGAGTCCGCCTAGAATATGCCGTCTGAATTAATGCCTAAAGTCTAACGCCAGGGGTCGGCCTCAAACATCGGCTCGCGCTCGGGACGGCGATCACTGTAGGGATCGTAGCCGTCATCGTCCTCGTTCTCGGCGCGAATGTAAGGGTCGCGCGGCTTGGATGCGGGCTTAGGCGCAGGCTTGGGTGCGGCAGGCGCGGCGTCGGCTACCGGTGCATTCGTCTCGTTCTCGTCTTTCATCTGAATAGCTCCTTGCCATGTGGTCACGTTCAACTTCATCGATTGTCGCACGAAAAAGGGCGGCGGACCCAATTTGGATCCGCCGCCCTTGGCGTTCGGCTCAAAGTGAGCCTTCTCCATCTCGTCGAGCGTGGTCTCGCCGCCTTTTCGTTCCCCGTCGGCCGTCCTACGCAGCCAACACCACCACGAGCAGCATCTTGAACGGGGTGATACCGCGCACCGCGTGTGGCGCGCCGGCGGGCATGGCGATGCTCTCGCCCGCCCCCAGCTGATGCGGGACGCCGTTGACCGTGATTTCGCCGGTACCCTCGAGTACCGTGATGAGCGCGTCGCCGGGCGCCGCATGGCTGGACATGCCCTCGTCGGCGTCGATGGCGAAAACGGTGATCTTGGTGGCCGGCGTCTGCGCGAGGGTGAGGCTGTTGACCTTGCCGCCTTCGAGTTTCACCTGCTCGGCCAGCTTGAAGACGGTCTCCTTCTCGATGTTCTTGATGAGCTCTGCCATGGTTGTTCCTTTCTGCGATGGCCTTCTTTGGATAGACGTCCCCTTACAAGGATAGCTGCAGCAGCTTGATGGCACCCGCAGGCTCCACGGCGTGCCGCACGCCTGCGGGCACGAGGAACACCTCGCCGGCGGCAAGTGGCACGGGCGCGCGCCCCTCCTGCGCGAAGGTGATGCTCGCGCAGCCTTCGAGCAGGTAGTACATGGTGTCCGCCGGGTATTCCTCGTCCGAGACGCTCTCCCCCGCCGCAAAGGACAGCAGCGTGATCTGACATGCGTCCGAGAGCCGCGTGAGCGAGCAGCTCGAGATGCGATCGGGCTCGGCGTCGTCGATGAGCGACGTCAGCGTGCGCGCGACGTCGGTCGGCAGGTTTCGTAGCCCCATGGGGCCTCCTTTCTAAGATGGCAGCTATATATAATAAAGGTACGAACGAAGCTTCTCGATGTTCGAGGTGTCGAGCGTGCCGTCGAACGCGAGGCGCAGCACCGGCGCGCCGGCGGCTCCACCGCGCTCGATGTCCTCCCGCGCCTCATCGTTATCGGCCTTGAGCCGCAGGATGGTGTCGACGTTCTCGTACATCGACGCCACCGTCACCACGCCCGCCGAACGCAGACGTTCAAGTGCGACCTTAGCGAAGCGATACCGCGCACCGGCTCCGCGGAAGCGCGGGATGCCTGCATCCGCCGCGGCGATGAGCTCGCCCGGATTCACGGCGAACGAGCTCGAACCCGCGCCGAGCACATTCTCAAGGGCAGTCGAGAGCGCAGCCATCTGGCAGCGGAAGGCATCGAGCAAGGCCGCGCGGTCCGCCAACTCGTCCGCCGGGACGGCAAAGGGATCGGCCGGCACTTCGACGGAGGACACGGCATCGGACGGCGCAGCGGCAGGAGCCGCGGTGACACCCGCCTGCGTCCCCGGCTCCCAGGGCATGCCCTTCACCCCGCTGCGAGACCCCTGCGAAGAGTCCTGCTCCCACTCGTCTTGCCACATCATCCAGAAGAACTCCGAGAGCGGCATGCGCGCGAGCCGATAGCCGCGCTGCGCGACCTCGTCCCACAGCTCACCCGTAAGCTCGTCGACATAGACCCAGGGCCACTCCCCCACCAAGGCGAGCCGCCTGACAGCATCGGGGGCATTGCCCCCCGCGGACTCCGCGACGAGCCGCGCGATCCGCGGCACGTCCAGCGAGGAAGCGCCCCCGGTGACAAGCTGCTCCACGCAGGCGTGCACGAAACCAGCCCGCCTCGACACCGGCAGCGCATAGGCGGCATCGCCCGCAAGCAGCACGCCGAAGAGCTCGGAAGCCGCCCCCGCGCCCAGCCGGCGGTTAAGCTCCCAGGGAAGGACCTCGAAACGCGGTGCGGCGATTGCCACGTCACCGTGGCCGCGCTGGCGCAGCACCGCGCGGACCACGCGGTCATATTGGTTATCGGCCTCGGCGCCGCAGGTGGCAGGCAATGCCAGCGAGAGCGGCCCCGGGCCGGCGGCCTGCTCCGCCACGAGCGCCGCGCCCAGGAACGCCGTGAACGAGCCATACTCCTTGGTGGACGTCGCCGTACGCCCGGCCTCGAGTGCCACGGCGTCGAGCGGGATCGCACGGGCGTCGAAGCCCCGCGCGCGCAGCCATGCGGCCGCGAGGTCGCCGTACGCGCCCACCCTGGGCACCGCCACGGGCACCGCGGGATCGAGCGCCTCGCCACCCTCGGGTATGACGGAGAGCGCCATCGAGGGGGCGGCACAGTCGGCACCGGCAGCGCCCGCCGCGCGCGCGACCCCGCCAGCCGCATCCCGGTGCACGTACGACGGCCCGGACACAACATCGGCCGCGGCCGCATCCGCGCCAACACCCGCAGGCGAGCTCACCCGCATCGCGTCCTCCTCAGAGAGATGCGCCAGCGCGTTCAGGAACGCCTCCACGCGCGTGATCACGCCCACGCGGCTGAAGTGCTCATCGCACTCGATCGTGAGGTAGGGCTTCTCACCCATCTCCTCGGCGAAGAGCTTGTCGAGCATGGTGTCGGGACCGCAGCCGTGGTTGGTGAGGTACACCGCGAAGAGCCGCGAATCGCGCCGCACCATCTTGGCGCCCGAGAGGATGTGCTGCCCAAACGGCCAGCAGATGCCGGGATGGTCAGCCGAGACATCGATATCATGCGCGTGCAGGTGCCCGAGCGTGATGACCTTCTGTCCACGGTCCAGCAGAATCTCGGGGATTCCCATGTTGAGGGCACCATCGGAGATACCGTAGTTGCGCGTGATGAGCACGAGCACGCGCTCCCCCGGCGCGAGCGAACCCAAGAGCTCGTCGCCCAGCGCCTCGGTCTTCTCACCAAAGGACGTGACGGCAAAGCCGCCCGCTATCATGGCCACGGCCGCCTCCTGGCGCGTATGGCCCAGCCGCTCGCCCAGCCCCAGCAGCGCCTGCGCCATGGCCTCCTGGCCAAAATCCATGTCGAGCAGAGGGTTCAGTAGCTCGATGCCGCGCCGCTCCAGGCAGAGGGCGTCCGCCACCAAGCGCGGCGCCGTCTGCATATAAGGGCATGCGTAGTTGTGCGCCACACGCGAGCTCGCGTGCCGGATAGTGTGCAGGCTCGGCATGAAGATGTAGTCGGGTTCGCGCTCCGCGAGCCACGCCATGTGCCCGTAGATGAGCTTCACGGGATAGCAGGTCTCACCGCGCGCGTTCTCCTGTGCCAGGCGGACCTGCTCCTCGGTGGTATCGGGCGAGAGCAGCACGTTGTAGCCCAGGCGGGAGAAGAAGGCGTTGGCGAGCGGGAACAGGCGGTGCAACATGAGGCAGCGCGGGATGCCCACGGTCTTCTTGGCCGGGTCGATCTTGCCCGTGTAGCCCTCGAGAAAGAGCTCCTCGGTCTTTTTGTAGAACGCACGGTTGAGCGCGACCGCGCGCTCGTCCACGCCGCGTGCCGCGGCTGCCGTGCCGGAAAGATCGAACCCCTTGAACGCCGTGAGCTCGAAACCCGGCTTCGCGGCGGCATCGGCGGCCATGAGGGCCGCCCCCACCGCACCCGAGATGGCGAAGTTGGGAGACACCGTGAGCGCGTCGGGGTAGAACGACCGGAACGCCTCCACGATCGCGGGGTTGTAGGCGACGCCGCCCTGCAGCACGATATGCGACCCCACGCGCTTGCCGCCCACCACGCGGTGCAGGTAGTTGCGCACGATGGAGAGGGCAAGGCCGGCGGCTACGTCGCGCTTGGCGGCACCGGCGGAGAGGGCCGCACTAATGGCGCTCTCCACGAAGACCGTGCAACGCTCGCCCAGATCGACCGGTGCTTCGCTCGAAAGCGCGAGCGGTCCGTACTCGGCGAGCGGTATGGCGAGGCGAGCGGCCTGCTCCTCGATGAAGCTGCCCGTTCCGGCAGCGCAAACCTTGTTCATCTGAAAGTCGGAGACCTGCCCGCCGGCGAACGCGATGAACTTGGAATCCTGTCCGCCGATCTCGAAGACGGTGTCAACCTGCGGGTCGGCATGTGCCGCGCCGGCAGCCTGGCAGGTGATCTCGTCCACCACGGCGTCGGCGCCCACGAGCTTGCCGATGAGGCTGCGGCCGGAGCCCGTCGTGGCCACGGCGCGGACCTGCACCTCGGAACCCAGGCGGGCGGCCAGCGTTGCCAGCCCCTCGCGCACGGCACGGCGCGCGTCGCCGCCGGTGCGCAGGTACTGGGCATTGAGCACGCGGCCACGGGGGTCGAGGAGGACCAGGTCCGTCGAGGTCGACCCTACGTCGATTCCCAAAAACACCGGGATGCGGCCGGTCAGGGGGTCGCGCTCCCAATCCTCGCGCGGCAGCACGGCGAAGCCCTCGCCGGGACGGTACCCGCCGTTCGGCAACGGTGCCAAACGGGGCAGCTCGCCCGCCTGGGAGCGCGGGTGGTCGAGCACACTGCGCAGGGCATTGAGGGTCGCCGCCCCGCTGCCCGCCGCCGCGAGCTTAGAGGCATGGAGCGCCGCGCCCGCTGCCTGGAAGAAGAGGCTCTCCTCGCGTGCGATGAGCCCATCTTCGCCCAGCTTGAAGACCTCGCGCATGGCTCGCACCACGCCGGCGTTCAGCAGCACCCCGCCCGAGAGCGCCACGGGCGCCTCCACGGGCAGGCCGCGCACGATGAGCGCCTTGTAGCTCTTCACCATGGCGTAGCAGAGGCCGAGCAGAATGTCCTCCACGGGGACGCCCTCCTGCTGGCGGTGGATGATGTCCGTCTTGGCGAAGACGGCGCAGCGTCCCGAGATGCGTGGAACCTCATGTCCCTCGGCGCGCTCCACGAGTGCAGAGAAGTCCTCAATCCTGAGCCCCAGGCGGGTCATCTGGTCCTCGAAGAACGAGCCGGTACCCGAGGCGCAGCTCTCGTTCATGGCGAACTCGGGCACCGCCGCCGCGAGCCGGCAGACGAAGTAGGCGTTCTGACCGCCGATCTCGATGACCGAGCGGGCCTCCGGCGCCAGGGTCTGTGCACCGGAGGCAATGGCCGGTACGTCCTCGAGCACGGGCAGCGCGGCACCCGCCTCGGCGAGCGCACCTGCCCCCGAGCCCGTCGCCGCGATGCCGCTGCAGTCCTCGGGCGCCAACGCCGCGGGCATACCCGCGAGCAGGTCGCGCAGACAGGCAACGGAATCGCCGTAGTGCGGCCGCCGCGTGCTCCAAAGCACGGCCGGTGCGCTCCCCGCACCCGCGCCCTCTGCCGCGGCTGCGCCCGTCCGGAGCGCGACCACCTTGACCGAGCTCGCGCCCATATCGATTCCCAGCGTGTAGTGCTGCGTCATAGCCATACGAAGACCCCTCTGTCCCCCTCGGCGCCTCTCCCGTGCACAAAGCCCTACGCGCGCGCCGCGCGATACTCCTCGTATTCGGCCAGAAAGGCGTCACGGTCGAGCTGCCGCACGTTCACCACGTCGTCGAAGGTGACGAGCTCAGTAATGGGGTTGTCCACGGTGAAGGGGAAGCCCTTGCTCACCAGGAACTCGGCAAACAGGGGGTCCTCGGTCGCGATTTCGCGCATGGTCTTGGTACTATCAAACATAGTTGTCTCCTCATCTCGGTATCGGTGCAGAACGGGCGGGAACGCTCCCGGCGCGGCACCGTGGTCAATCCTCTAGCCCTGCACGCGGTCGAGCTCGATCTTCTCCCCGCCCAGCAGCGCCACATCGCCCTCGGCATGGGTCGAGACGAGCATCGTGCGCCCGCGCCGCTCCGACAGCAGAAAATCGATGACGCGTCCCTTGGTCATGGCGTCGAGGCCGGTGAAGGGCTCGTCGAGCAGCAGCATCCGCGAAGGATACGCCACCGCGCGGGCGAGCGACACGCGTCGCCGCATGCCGCCCGAGAGCTGCGAGACGGGCCGGTCGAGCGAGTCCTCGGGCAGGATCCGCGAGAGCAGCGAACGCACCCGCGCCCGGCGCGTTCTGCGCGGGCACACGAGCAGCACATTCTCCACGGGCGTTAACGCCTCGCAGAGGCGCTCCTCCTGAAACATCGCCGCGATCTGCCCGGGCGCGATACCCGTCACGACGCCGGCATCTGCCGCGTCGAGCCCCAGCAGTACCTTGAAGAGCGTCGTCTTACCGCTGCCCGAGGGCGCCATGAGGCAGTAGACGCCGCCTGCGCTTAGGGTGAAGGTCACGCCGTGCAGCACGTCCAGGTCGCCGAAGCTCTTACGGAGCCCCTCGATGCGAACGTCTTCCACCGACTCCACGTCACTCACCGCCCTTCGCGGTGCCGCCGCATCCCAACGGTCCGCCCCACGGCCGCGCCGCAAGCTTCACCAGCTGCATGAACAGCTTCTCGAACGCGAGCGAGAGGATCATCACCACCACGGTCCAGGCAAAGAGGTCTGGCGTGTTCAAGAAGGTGCGCGCCGTGTTCATCTGCTTGCCGATCGACGGATCGGGCATGGCGAGCACCTCGGCCATGATGCCGCTCTTCCAGCTCATGCCCAGGCTGATCTTGCAGCTCGAAGCCAGAAACGGCATCACCGCGGGCCGGTACACGTACATGAACGTGCGCCACGGCGAGAGGTGGAACACCCGCGCCATCTCGAGCATCTGGGGATCCACGCTCTCAAAGCCCGAGAGCACGTTGGTGTAGATGAGCGGCAGCACGATGAAGAACGCCAGGAACATGGTGAGGTTCTGCGGCCCCACCCAGATAAGCAACATGATGATAAAGCTCACGATGGGCAGCGTCCGCAGCAGCGAGATAATGGGGTCCACGAAGTCGCGCACGATGCGCACGCGGTGCGCCACGAGCGCCAGCAGCACGCCCGCCGTGAAGCTCATGAGAAAGCCGACGGCGATGCGCGCCGTGGACGCTAGGCTGATCACCCAGAAGTTGGGCTTCACCACTTGGGCGGCCAGCGCCTCGAGCGTGCGGATGGGCCCGGCGAGCACCAGGCGGTTGCCGATGAGGCGGTCGGCGACCTCCCACACCGCGAACCAGAACAGGATGATGCCCGCCCGCTTGAGGAGGCCGAGGCACTTCTCGCGCCGCGCGACGGCGGCGGCGCCCTCGTCATCCGCGGTGCCCGTGGCCGCCACGGCGAGCGCACGCACACCCGTAAGGAAGGCGTCGGCCTCCTCGTCACCCAGCACGCCGGAGGTGCGCATCACGCCGATAGCCCGTTCGTCCGCGGCCCCGAAGGTCCGCATCACCGCGAGGATTCTGTCCGGCGTGGCGCCCTTGCCCGCGGCGGTGCGCACCATGAACGCCATCTGGTCGTCGGGCAAGCCGTTCTGACGCACCATCTGGATCATCTGCGCGGCGCGCGCCTCGTCCACGCCCATCATGTCGTGGATCTGCGCCGGGGTGAGAACGCGCCCGGGAGCGCCCGCCGCCTCGGCCCAAGCCTCGCCGCGCGCGGCATCGTCCGCCGCAGACGCCGGTATGCCCGCGTCCACGGCACCTGCCTTGCCGGCACCCCTCTCCTGGGCACTCACTGCAGGTCCCCGCTCGCGCTGCCGTCGGTGGGCACGTCCTCGCCCGAGACGCTCGTGTTCGAATCGTCCAGATACCCCTGGGGCGGCAGGTAGTAGAAGCCGTCACCGGGAATCTTGCCGCCCACGCTATCGGGGTTGGCGTCGTAGAGGCACTTCACGAACCCGGAGAGCGCCGTGCGCATACGCTCGCCCGTGAGGCTCACCATCTCGATGTGCGGCATAGCCGCAAGCGAAACCTGGTTGTTGAGGAAGGTCCCCAACTCCTCCTGCAGCTGCGAGGCGGCCTTCATGTTCTTGAGCGACCACTCCACGCTCTTGCCCGCCATCTGCAGGTACTCCACCACGGCCTGCTCGTGCTCCTCGGCGAACTTCTTGTTCACGATGGTCGTGGTGGTAACAGCCATCGATCCCTCCTTCTTGAACGCCTTGTTCCACTCGTCCGTGATGGAGATGGGCACGTAGAGCTTGTCCACCATGGTCTCGGCGAGCGCCACGAAGGGCTGCGGCAGAATGGCGATGGCGTTCGGCTGATCTTGAATGAGGTTCAGGATCTCGAATGGCGTGCTCTTGAACACGATGTTGAAGTCGCCAGCATGCCCTGTCTTCTTGAGCAGCGCCTCGATGGTGTACTCCGGCGTGCCGCCCTGGCCGTAGGCGAGCACCTGCTTGCCCTTGAGGTCGTCGAGCGTCTTGATGGAGGAATCGGTGGTCATCACGTAGAGCACGCCCAGGTTGTCAATGGAAATGACTTGGTAGTCGTTCTTGAGCTCGTCGTTGTTGAAGAGGATGGGGCCGATGTTGCTGGGCAGGGTGCAGATGTCGTAGTCCCCTTGGTTGAACTTGGCCGAGAGGCCCACGTAGTCCACGCCGTTCAGCTCGAAGGAGAAGTCGTTGAAGGTCTTGTTGTTCTTAGCCGCCAGCAGGAACTGCGAGAGTCCCATGGAGGGCGGGCCCATGATGAGGCCCACGCGCACCTTGGTGGCGTCGGCCGAGCCCTTGAGCTCGCGATCCTCGGTCTTAGACTTGAAGGTCACGCCTGCGGGCGACGAGCCGGCAGCAGCGGAACCGGAGCCGGTAGACGAGCCGCCCGAGCAGCCGGCGAGGCCCAGGCCAGCCAGAACCGTGAGGGCAGAACCGCCAAGCGCCAGAAAGCTACGGCGCGAAAGATCGGTAGTGATGTTCATGGATGCGTCTCCCCAATACGTTTGAAAGGGGCGAACGGGACCAGCATCCCGTCCGCCCTGCCTGCATGCCGTGCGGTGACTAAGCCTCGGTCTTCTCGGCCGTGCGACTGCTCTGCTCTGCCTCGCGCTTGCGGCGGCGATAGGCGTTCACGCCGCACACGCAGCCGCCGCCAACCAGCGCACCGGCAAACACCACGCCGGCCGCAAAGGCAACCGGGTTGGTCTCGAGCGCCTTCTCGCCACTGCTCTTGCCCGCAAGTTTCTGCACGGGACTGTTCTTGCCGTCCTCGCCGGCAGCCGCCGCCTCGGCTTCGAGCGCCTCGAGGGCGGCCTGCTCGGCCTCCTTGGTCGTGACGCCCGTCACGTTGGAATCGGCGTTCTGCAGCTTGGAGAGCAGGCCGGCCGGGACCGAGCCACCACCGGAGCTCGGCAGCCCCGAGAGGTTCAGCTCGAAGGTGGCGTCCCAGGTGTGCTGGCCGGTGATGCCCGAGATGGTCGAGGCGAGTGAGCCCATGGCGATGGTCACCGAGCAGCCCTTCTTGATGGTGGAGCCGGGGTTCTCAAGCACGCCGAGGTCGATGGTCACGCTGGTGAGCGCGTTGCCACCTGTGCTCGAGATGACGTTCAGCCCGTTCACGCTCTGCACCGTCATGATGCGCGACTGGATCTTGATGGGCAGGTAGAGCACAGCGCGGCCGTTGGCATCCACCTTGAGCGTGGCGTTGTTGGTGACCGGGTCCTTGGGCGGGAACACGCCGCTCGTGATGTGCGGTGAGAGCGGCAGGCCCGAGCTCGCACGGCTCACGTAGATGTTCGCCGTCACGGTGTAGGTGCCCTCCTTAAGGTGCCCGGTCGCCGTGCCGCTACCGCCCGTGGAGCCCCCGTTGTTCGAGGTGCCCTGGTTGCCTTGATTGTTGTTCTGGTTACCACCGGCGTTGCCGGAGTTGTTATGATCCGACCCTCCCCCGTTGCCTCCGGGGTTCGTGGAACCGCCGTTACCGCCGGGAACCGTCGTGCTGTCAGAAACCTTCTTGGCGGAGCTATAGGCAACATCAAGCTGCAAGGCGACATCACCCGCCGGCTGAATATCCTGGTCTAGGGGCACTGCGTACATCTTTGAGCCCTTGAAGAAGTATGCCTTCGTCCCACTTGTCAAGTCGTCAGTCAGCTTAATCGTCAGCTGACTGATCCGTGTTTCGTACTTCCCGTATTTCCAGTTTGCTGGATCCTTGGGCGGCACGCGCGTGACCGAAATATCCTTGAGCTCGCTTGACGTACCAAGTTCCTGCAGCGTGAACACGGGATTCTTAACAGGTAGGACAAGCGTGCGCGTCCCATCTTTCGCCACCACGAGCGTCGCATTCATGGAAACAGGGGTCATTGGAATATCGTTCGACACCTCGGCTTGATCGTTGTAATCGATCACGGGTCCAAATGGGTTATTCGGATTCGTCGGATACACCGTGGTGCCCGGCAACAACGGATTGTACTTGCCCGGCATGGAGAGGTTGGCGGTAATCCGGTAAGTACCGGGGGCGAGTTCCTTGGAAGCTGCGGGCTTCTTGACCGTCAACACTCCCGGTACGCCCACAAACTCATAGTTCTTAGCAGTACCGCCCGTCGGGGTCACGGTATACGTACCCACCTGCGACGTATCGCCACCCGACATCGTTGGCAAGGTGAACGTTGTATCTGCCAGTTTCACCGAGATAATTGATTCGCCGTTCACAAACCCCGTAATATCCATAAGGCCGGTACTGAGCTCATCACCCACATTGAGCGTCGTGTTCTTGAAGGCTGCCGTAAGCGGGGCTTTAGCAATGGACCAGTCGATAATCACGGGGTTGTTCGTGCCATCCTTCCAGACGTAGCCGTCCTTGAGGGTAACGATAGCTTTGTAGCTTCCCGCGTTGGTTGACGAAGCCACGCCACCAACGGTATAGCCCTCGCCCGCGGTCACGCCGATCTGGGCCTTTCCGGTGTAGACGAGATCCTTCACCGCCGTCGGCTGGACAACCTGTTTGGGAGCGTCGTTGACCACGGCAATGTAGCCCCAGGGGGTATCGTCACTGGCAGGCTGCATCGTCCCTCCGTCAAGATCCAACGCGGAGTTGAACAGGTAGTTCGTTACGTTGCCAGTGCCGGTATTCTCCTTTGTCAGGCGAACGTACGCCTTGCCGTCCGCCACCGATGCCTTGAGCTTGATTGCTTTGGTGGCACCCGAGCCTTTGGTGCCCGTTATCAGGTAGAACTCGCTTCCCTGGGAGGCAGGCACCGTCATGGCAAACACAATGTGCTCATCAGAGAAGGTGAATCCGCTCACGGGATCGAAGGGATTAACATCGGGAACATACTCGGGCACCGTTATCCCTGCACTATACAGACCCTTCACCTGTGGCGAGGAAAACGAAGACTCACTCGACACCAGAGATTGCACCTGATCGGTATATCCCCTGTCGTTCAATATCTTTGTGTTCAACTTGAAATATCCTGAGTACCACTTCATAATCTCAACGCTCTGCTCGGGCGTACCCAGCTGCGTAAAAGGACCATCAAGCGTTCCATCGGTCTCGTACGAGATGCCGATACCTGAGACCGCGTCCAGGCTATCCCAAGTCCAGGCCCACTCACCCGTATTTGCCTCGTCCTTGGGAGTCGCAATCACAAAGGAACCCAGACCGGAAACCGGGGCGCTCAGGGTGCCGTCAGCGGCAACGGAGCCAACTTCCTCCAATTTGTTTCCGGCGAAACGGAACACCTTGGATCCGGCAGGCTGCTTGGACAGCTTCAACGTCAAGGCCATAGCGTCATCTGGTACGATGGCGGCCCCCTGTGCCATCAAATCGATGGTATAGAGCGCATAATCGGGAACCGTCTTATACTTCTGACCGAGAGAGGCCTTCAGTGCTTCATATGCGTGACCGCTGGTAACCGACGCGACGGAAAGGGTCGCCTCGGACAGCTCATTTATCGCCGACGAGCTTGCATTGGCCTTTACATCGAGCTTCACGCCAGTCGCTTGATCGCTGAACGTCTTCGCAAAATCACCCGAGACTTCCTTCTTGGCGTTCGCGAGATCAAGGTCCAAATCGAGATCCTTGTTGAGGAATTTATTGAGCGTGGTTGCGTACTCGGTATTTCCGGTCAAATGGTAGGTACCGCTCAGATTGTCCAATTGGAAGGTGATGTGTTCGATGCGCGTTGTAATGCCTGCATCGGCAACCTTCTTGTTGTAGTCGTCGTCGTTGTCCTTCTTCTCGATTGGCTTCGTGGTTACATTCGTAATCTTCGCCCCATCGCTCGTACCAAGCTTCTGAAAGGTGAAAACCGGGTTGGGCAGGGTGACGACAACGGTTACCGTGCCGTCCGCAGCAACGACAAGCGTGGCATTACGAGTTTTTACGGGAACATTGGGGATACCGCCGGCACCGTTAATGCTTTCCGGATTAAGAGGATTTGTGGCATAGGCTCGCAGATTCATGCCGGGAATGGGGTCACGCATGGAGATGTTCGCCAGAACGCTATACGTTCCCGGCACGAGCTTGTCCACGGACGAGTAGATGCGCGAGGACTCGGGGTCAGCCTCATCAGACGCGGCAAGGAGGGAGGCGGCTGCAGACTCCTCCTCAGCAGACTGGGAATCCTGCATTTTCTCCGCATCGCTCGAAGCACCCTGCTTCTCCTGCTCCCCCTTCGCCGCCGAGGGAACGTCTTCTGCCGCAGCAGCTTTCTCATCGGCCTCTTGCTTGTCCGTCTGAACTTGCTGCGCCGCATCGGCATCCGGATGATTCTCCGACAAATCAGTATCGGTATTATCGGTGGTAGCCGCAGCCTCAGAATCCGTGACCGTGACGCCTTGGTCGGAATTTGCCCGCTCAGAGGCAACCTGGGCCTCCTGGGCCACCTCGGCAAACGCCGTCATCGGCAGCTGGGAGCCCACCATCGAGAGGGCGGCAACGAGTATCACCGCCTGCCTCAAACCATAGCGGAGCAATCGCGTAGCCCTGTTATCCATTTCTTCTCCCTTACTCCAAAAGACCCCGGCTCTAACGAAGCTGAGCCGAGGCCTTTAGCTTTGCGCCCCAAGATTCGTGCAAAAGCTCTTACTGTGCCGCACTCAAATCTGCGACAAGATGCAGGTTCCAAGCTTTATCGCCCCTGTACAGCGGGAACGTCGCGAACTCCTTCGACGGGGAAAACGTTGCGACCGAGGTACCCGCTGCAAAGTTCGTCACATCAAAGGTGATGGTTGCGATCCGGTTCGCATAAGGTGTGGTCCATGGGAACGGGGCCTTCCATGCCGTTTCAGTTGTGCCGACCACCGAGACCGCACCATCCGTCGAGGCATCAGCGATAGATAAAATGCCAAACGTATTGTTAACGATGGGGACCGTCAGCAGCTTTTTCCCGTCTTTTATTACAAGTGTCGCGTTGTTATACACGGGACTCGTAGGCTTATTGAGCGGAGGGTTGCCATTGTTAGTGACATAGGCGTTCTGCCCGATAGGCGTGTCTGCCTTATCAACGAACACGTTCGCAGTGACCGTGTACGTGCCATCTGTGCTCGCATCGGCAAACGCACTCGTGGGCACCGTCGCCAGGCCACAACCTGCCGTCGCCACGACCAGCGCAGCAGCACCCGTCACTTTCAGAAAATCTCGACGCGAATAATCCTTCTCCATAGTACTCTCCCCCTTCATCGGGAACTGCGGTAAAGCTTGGAGTTGAACGCTGCATGCTTCTGTTCATCTCTTGGCGTGCATTGTTTCATAAGAGAAACTTAAAAAAGGTTGCCAAGGTTACCATTGGCTAACTTTTTTGAGATTTTTCGGGCTGCTTTCTAGAGGTCTCCGCGGCTCGTCAGCTTGAGGCGCCGGCCCTCGCCCTCGAGCACGCCCTCCTCGATCATGCGACGGAGCTCGCGCAGCAGCGCCTTATCGTTCACCGCCAGGTACTCCGCCAAGGCCTTGCGGCTATAGGGAATAATCACGTAACCGTCCTTGTCCTCCGGCAGGCGCCGCAGGTACAGCGCGATGCGCTTGCGAAGGCGCGGCTCGGAGAGCAGCGCGAGCTTGGCCGTGAGCGTCTTGACCTTCTTGGACATCTCGCCCATCACGTTGGCGTACAGCCGCAGCAGTGCACCGTCACCGTTGCCCTTGATCCCCTCGGCGGGAAGGAAGAGGATGACGGAGTCCTGCAGGGCGATCGCCTCAACGGGTGCCGTCCCCGCCGCCATGGGGACCGCCTCGGCAAAGGAATCCCCCACCTCGAAGCGCGAGATAATCTGACGCGAGCCGTCCTTGCCCAGCATACGCGCCTCGATGCGACCCTTGAGCACCACGGGCACGGCCTTGAGCTTATCGCCGCTGCGGAAGACCGCCTCACCCTTGGAGAAGGAGCGCGTGTACGCGCCGAGGGCGCGCAGCAGGCCGGGCAGCTCGGCGGGATCTATGCCCGCAAAGACCGGGGACTTCTTGAGAACAGCCAGCGTTGCCTCATCGACATCCATGGTACTCGATGGCTCCTTTTCAGCCGCTCTCCCTGCACGCGGAAAAGCAGCTGGATGGAACGGCGGCATAGCACCCAGCTGCAATGGCTAATTGTTACATAAGGCTAACTTCGTGCGGGTTGCCATGGCTACTTTTTTGAATTATTCCGGTGAGTGAGGGGCGATATCTTGCCCGCTGTCGACTTAAATGGGCTGGGCATGAAGACCTCCAAACCGAAAGGACAGCAAAGGAGCAGGTCTTCATCAATTTACATTTAGTATCATCAACTTATACTAAGTTATACCAATTTGCGCCGCGCCGGGCACGATTGGATATCTTCAGTGTGCTTTTCTCCCTTTCAGGGGTCTTCGCGCGCCCACAAACATCGAAAAGCGCTCTGGGCACGCAGCGACAATGCATCCGACGTCGAAAACGGCGCGCAAAACAAAGGCGGCGGGCCGCTTGGTGCGACTCGCCGCCTCTCGCTGCGTGGCGTTTATCCTCGCCCGCGACGATTACTTGTCCTCGGGCACCTCGTACGTAGGCGCCGGACCCGTGGCATCCTGCTCCACGGTGAACATGCCGTTCGCGTCCACGCCGAGCGTGATCTGATCGCCCTCGTGCACCGCGCCGTCGATGATGGCGCTGGCCACGGCATCCACGACCTCGCGCTGAATCAGGCGCTTGAGCGGACGCGCGCCGTATACCGGGTCCAGGCCGCCCACCGCGAGCATCTGCTTGGCCGCGGGCGTTATAACGAGCGTCATGCGGTCCTTCTCCAAGCGACGGCGCACGTCGGCGAGCTGGATGTCCATGATCTTCTCGATCTGCGCCATGCCGAGCGGATGGAACACCACGATATCGTCGATACGGTTGAGGAACTCGGGGCGGAAGGTCTGAGCCATGGCGGCATCGACCTGGTGGCGCATCTCCTCCTCGTCCTTGCCCGAAAGCTCGGCAATAGCCTTGGAGCCCACGTTGCTCGTCATGATGATAATCGTGTTCTTGAAGGACACCTGGCGACCCTGGCCGTCGGTCAGACGACCATCATCGAGCACCTGCAGCAGCACGTTGAAGACATCCGGATGGGCCTTCTCCATCTCGTCGAGCAAGATCACGGAGTACGGACGACGGCGCACGGCCTCGGTGAGTTGGCCGCCCTCGTCGTAGCCCACGTATCCCGGGGGCGCACCGATCAGGCGCTGGACGCTGAACTTCTCCATGTACTCGGACATGTCGATACGCACGAGCGCACGCTCGTCGTCGAACAGGCACTCGGCCAGCGCCTTGGCGAGCTCGGTCTTGCCCACACCGGTGGGGCCCAGGAAGAAGAAGCTGCCGATGGGCTTGTCCGGATCGGAGAGACCCGCACGGCTGCGACGCACGGCCGCGGCCACAGCGGACACGGCCTCATCCTGGCCGATGACGCGCTTATGCAGCTCGCCCTCCAGACCCTTGAGCTTGTCGAGTTCGCCCTGCATCATCTTGGAGACGGGCACACCGGTCCAGGCGCTCACGACCTCGGCGATCTCATCGGAGGTCACCTGCTCGTTGAGGCCCTCGCCGTCCTGCTGCTTTTGTGCCTCGAGCGCGGCCTCGGAATCCTGAATCTGCTGCTGCAGGCCCGGAATCAC
>SKEY01002543.1_pt1 | contig 18687 bp, 14 predicted proteins | sample 4843871 | NCBI WGS metagenome assembly SKEY01 (sample SAMN11008797, study PRJNA524170) | human gut metagenome | biome: Human fecal sample; material: Feces; isolation source: fecal sample from pouch patient p36 | host: Homo sapiens | place: Israel: Tel-Aviv | collected 2016-12-04 | reverse complement strand
AAGAAGTCCTTTGTTCCAGATTTCTTTTAATGCCCACCATTCAGACTCAATATAATTGTCATCATAAGTAACATAAGGATTATCCATATCAGCCCAGAAACCTACGGTAGAAGAGAAATCTTCCCACATTCCTTTGTATTTCCAAACACTTTCCTTACATTTATCAATAAATGGAATTAATCCATATTCTTCAATCTGCTCTTTTCCATCAAGGCCTAACAGCTTTTCTACTTCCAGTTCTACAGGAAGACCATGTGTATCCCAACCGGCTTTACGTGGAACCATTTTTCCTTTCATTGTGCGATATCTTGGAATCATATCCTTGATAACACGAGTCAGTACGTGTCCGATATGAGGTTTACCATTCGCTGTAGGAGGACCATCATAGAAAGTATAGGTTTCTCCCTCTTTTTTCTGTTCCATACTCTTTTTGAAAATATCGTTATCTTTCCAGAATTTCTCGACATTTTTCTCGCGTTCTACAAAGTTTAAATCTGTAGTGACTTTTTGATACATTTATATTCTCCTCTCTTGAATTTCTTTGCATGTATGAAAAGAGTTTTTATTTCACAGGGAATTGTGTCCTATGCAATAAAAAACTCCCGTCCTGCAACAGGACGAGAGTAGAATTTACTTTCGTTATACCACCTCTTACAACATACAAAGTATTATCACTTTTATATGCGCTCCCTTTAACGGAGGAAACCCGGCATCTCCTACTTTATTCAGATAGCAACTCCGGAGTGATTTTCTTTCACCGCTACTTATATCAGGCTTCCACCATCCCTGACTCGCTGAAACTTTCGACAGTCAAATACTCTCTCCATCACAGTTTTTCACATAGATTTATTATACTTAGTATCCTCCGAATTTGTCAAGGGCTAGGTGGGATTTTCAGTGTTTTTATTCTTTAATCACTCGTCCATACTTATCTTTTGATTGTTTCCGCTTTGGTTTGTGATAATAGCCGTAGCCACCATAACGTTTATAACCATAATTATAACCATAGCCCCTGCTTCTTACACTTGTATCTCCGTTAAAAATGTAACCCAAAATATCCACTCCGCTCATAGCAAGAAACTGAACGCCAGCTCGAATTTCACGAATTCTCGTATAATCCTGTTTTACCACATAACAAGCTGCATCTACAAATTTTGCAAGAGCTGCTGCATCTGCCAAAATATCTGATGGCGCTGTGTCCAAAATGACAATATCTGCCTTCTCTTTCAAGTTCTCTATCAATTCCGCCATAGCTTTTGTCCCCAGTAAGCTGGAGTTCTTATCATTTGGTTTCCCACCATACAAAATTCTAAGAGAACCATTCTCCATTTTTACTGTAGTCAAAGCACTTTCCAGTTCTTTTTTCCCACGGAGAACTGCACTCAATCCAGGATATTTCCCTTTATCATTCATTGCACCTGCAACCGATGGATTTCTGATGTCACAGTCTACTAAAATTACATTCTGCCCTCTTTTTGCAGCTGTAATAGCCAAATTAACTGCCAAAGTTGTTTTTCCTTCGCCTGAAACAGAACTGGTAACAAGAAGTGTTTTATACTTTTTCTGTTCCATCTCCTTCGTAACTTTAATACATACTTTACGAATCGCCTCCAAATATACCTGAGGCACACGCCCATTCATAAGACTGAGCGAACTGAAAAACTTATCTTTTCTCCTCTTTTTCGCACGAACATAGGGAAGACTGCCAAAATCCTCTAAATTTATATATCTCCTAAGCTCTTTTCTGGACTTTACTGTATGTCTTGTCAGTATATAAATACACATCAAGAGTAGCCCCAGAAGCGCTCCTTTTAAAGCACCTCTTTTATAAGAGCCTCTAATAACCTGCTCCTTTTGTGTGTCTTCTGGTATCCCTGTTTCATCCAAAATTTCCAATTGAGTTTTCCCAATTACAAATTCCGCAACCTGCGGATAATTTTTAATTACTGACTGTAATAAGTCGTATGCCACCTGAGGGTCACTTGCAGTGGCTGACAATGTAAAAAGATTGGTTCCCTCTTCTGCTGAAGCACTGATAGTTCCCGGTACAGCGTCCAATCCCATATCCTCTGCAATTACGTCTTGCAGAACACCGCTGGTTAAAATGTATGGAAACACCTTTTCCAGCTGCTGTGCTGTCTGTGCATTAATATAACTTCCCGCATTTCCCGTAGTTTTTACTGACATAGTAGCTTCAGCCACATATTCTGGTTGATAAGAAGAACTCACAGAAAAATAGGACTGAAATGCAAATAATACTGCAAGCCCTATTACCACCCACCACAATTTTTTAATTCCGCGACGAATATCAGGCAAAAACTTTTTCAAATCGATTTTTTCAGGTTCATCCAACCTGGTACTGTAACTTTCATTATATTCACTCATCTTTATGCATTCCTTCTCTTCTTACCGTTTACCATAATTATTATATTTTCCATATCTGCCATATCGCCCATAATGTCCAACAACCGACAGAGAAGAAAATGATCTGGCACCATTCAGGACAACTCCAAGGACATCTGAATGATGTTCCCTGAATGAATCCAATACATCATTAATATCTTCTGCCAAAATATAATTCTGTTTCGCAACAACCAACACTGCATCTGCATATTCTGCCAAAGCTTCTGCATCTCCCATTAAACCTGCCGGAGGAGAATCAATAATTACATAATCGACATTTTTCCTGCTGATGTCTATTAACTTGCTAAGTTTATTAGAACGCAGCATTTCCGTCGAGGAAGAATAACAATTTCTTCCCAAAACCAGACATAATCCAGGTACCTCACTTTTGTGAATAATATTTCCGGTATTGTCTTTCCCTCTCAAATACTCTCCAAATTCAGATTCCTTCTTCGGGTGAACATCAAAAATTAAGAACTGAGAAGGACGTCTTAAATCTCCGTCAATCAACAATACATTCTTAGATTGCTCTGCGAGAGTAATCGCCAGGTTTGCAGCCACCGTTGATTTTCCTTCATTCTCCGATACACTTGTCACCACAAGAACTTTTTGATTTTTCTTTCTCATCTGATATTCCACTGTAGTCGCCAGTTTCTTATAAGCTTCTACAAAAGAAAATCCGGACATAGGATTATTCACCAGTAACGCTTTCTTTTTTTTTCGGCGAATTATCTCCCACAAAGATTTATGTTTACGCTCATAAAAAATTGTTCCTAGATTTCTTGCGTCCAGTTTCCTTTCAATATCATCTTCTTGTTTTATCGTATCGTTCATATAAGACAAAAATCCGATAAGGAGAATCAAAAGGAGTGCTCCCACTATACCGCCTTTTTTCATTGCTCCCCTGGCATCCAAAGGATTATCCGGGCTGACCGGCACAGTTGGTTCCTGCAAGACATCCATAACGGTATTTCCAACAGAATAAAAAGAAACTTCCGAATAATGATCCATAATTACACGAATCATATCAATCGCTTCTTTGGGAGAGTCCTCTGTTACAGTAAGAATCAACATATTTGTTCCTTCCAAAACTTCTGTTGTAATCTTATTACTCTCAATTTCATCTATTCCCAATTTCTCACTGACTATTTTTTTCATAACATTACTTTGAATAATCTTTTCAAAAGTTTTTGCCATTGTGTTTGCAGAACTCAAATTATTTAATGCATTTGAATCACCCTTTGAAGCTACCGCAAACGTAGTAGATGTTGAATATTGCGGAACATATCGTACATTTACAAGCACATAAGTCAAAAGTGCAGCAGACACAGCACCCACCAGAATCACCCACCAGTTCTTCAAAATATCCCTTGTCAAGGTGAAGGGATCAATTTTTATTTTCTCAAATTCCTGAATTGTTTCTCTGTCCTTATTCATGATTTTACTCCTCTACAACCACATATAGTTTTGTAACCGCCGCAGGTGCTTCTTTACCTTCATAAGTATACTCCACTGTATATACTCCTTCTTTAGAATAGTCCACATGGGATGTAACTGTAATATCTTCTTTGGTAATTTCAAGGTATTTTTCATCTTTTTCAAACGTATACTCGTTTGTTCCTTGAATAATGCCTGAAAGATAGGAATCCAAATCTAGCTCCTGATTTACACCAGTATAAACGATATATTCTGACAGCATAGGATAACTCTTATTGTTTTCTTCCCTGTCAGAACTGTCAACGATTTCTACATTTACAGGAACCGCACATACATCACCGGCACTATTGCTGACTTGTATCATCAATTCATATTCTCCTGGCTCCAAGCTATAATAAGAATCACTTAATGTAGTCCTTATCTGATTTGTGATATCTCCGTCCAGACAGTCCTCTGCCGTCATATATTCTAACAAATTCGCTTTATCCGCCTCGCTAGGCGTATATCTCAAAGGTTTTATCAGATGAATTTTCGGTGATGTATAATCTGTATAGGTAAGTGTACGCTGAATACTTCCAGCCTGATTTGCCTTATCAAATACAATATACGTGACCGTTCTGCGCCCTTTTGAAATAAAATGGGACATAGAAGAAATTGTCACAGAATCTGTGATATCCCCGTCTCTATTATCTACCGCTGTTACTCCCTGCAAAATCTCCGCATCCTCCGCGTTCACACTCACAGAAATTTCATCTGAATCACAACTGATTTCCGGGGGCGTATTATCCTCTACCATATGCGTCTTAAAAATATACATACTGAAAATGGCACAGGACGCTAAAAAAAACATAATTACGATTGTTCTAACTTTTTTCATCTGTCTTTCTCCTTGTATCAGACTTCATTTTATTTGAAAGGTTCCGGATGAAAACGCAGTGTAGGCCTGTTCTCACAGATTCTTCTGGGATTCTCCTCAAAAAGTACACGCAGCACCCTCTCCGAATAGTCTTCTTCCAACATTTCATACACATCCTTCATATAGGTTGTTCTTCGCTCTGCCCCATGGGCATCACTGGCAATTACAGATATAAGATTATGGTCCAGAAGCTCATAGGCTGTCCGCTCTGCATGTCTTCCGAATCCTCCCTGAAAACTATTCTTATTCACCTGAATCAAATATCCTTTTTCACGCCATTCATAAATAATCTGCGGATTATCCTGCACAAATTCATATCTTTCCGCATGCGCAACAAGAGGAACAACCTTCATCTTACATACCCGTTCCAATATATCCTGCGCATACTCCCAGTCTTCATCAAAGGCAAATTCCGTCAGCAGATAACGGCTTCCATTCAATGTCATGACTTTCTTATCCGTCAGAAGGTCCGGAAGATCATAGGTGGAAAACACTTCCATTCCTGCCAATAGCTGCACCGGAATCTTTTCCCTGCGAATTGCTTCCTGTGCGTCCCGAAAAACCTTTACATATTCTGCATCTAAATAATTATCAAACAATTCCGGAATATTGCAATGAGGCGTAGCCACAATGGCTGTCACACCGCTGTCCGCTGCCATCTGAGCCATATCCAGCGTATCATAAATATCCCTTGCCCCATCATCTATGCCCGGAAGAATATGTGTATGTATATCAATCATTCTCTTATCCTCTGTTAATCATAATGTTTGATTATAGCATATCTACAATTTCTTCTTCAAGAGTTTGCTTCCAAAAGCATACAATTTACAAATACTTCTCCTGAAAGGAATCATATAAATCCATATATGTTCAAAAAACTCCCACCAAAAATCCCCGGGTTTCAGCCAGCGATCCTTTCTCCATACTTTCGTAACGACTGCAAAAATCTGGTCGTCTGTTACCGGTCCTTCGATTTCCCATTGCGCATCACCCACAATATAATACCCTTCCGGTTTCACTTTCCGGATTCTGTGCATCACATACTGTCCGGTTCTGCGCTGAAAAAAGACCATATCGCCGACCTTCAGTTCTCTGTCCGGTTTCTTAAACAAAATTCTGTCCCTGTTATGAATCAAAAACGGTGACATACTGCTGCCCGAAATCAAAAGAGAAACCTCTTTCCCTTCTTCTGTCAGCTTCTTCAACGTTGAAACATATTCCCTTGTTCCGATTACTCTTGCTTCCATAACCCCATCCTTTAAAAATCCATAGCCATCTTAGCAGATTCTTTTTCGCTAAGTTCCGTTACCTTCGTCTCCATTACCCTGTAAACTCTCTGACACATATTCAGTACACTTGGACGATGCGTCGTCACAATACATGTTTTATTAGGATGCTGTCGGATAATATTCCGAAGTACCTGTCTCTCCGTTGTCACATCTAACGCAGATGTAGCTTCATCTAAAAGTAAAATCGGCGCATCTCTGAGCACTGCTCTTGCAATGGCAATACGCTGAGCCTGTCCCTCTGACAGTCCCCTGCCTCTCTCTCCGACAGAACTGTTGATTCCATCCGGAAGTTTTTCCACAAATTCCCAGGCACAGGCAACCTTCATTGCCTCTATAATCTCCTCATCCGTAGCATCTTCTTTCACAATTCTCATGTTCTCTGCCAGCGTTCCCGAAAGAATCGTATTCCCCTGAGGTACATAGGCAAACAAATGCCTTGTCTCCGCATTCATTTCCACTTGTTTTCCGTTTGATGCCTGCAGATATATCTTTCCTTCCTCAGGATGAATCAGCCCGAGAATCAGACGAATCATAGTAGTTTTCCCTTCGCCGGACGGCCCTACCAACGCCACGATTTCTCCCGGACAGGCTTTAAAAGCGGACTGTGTAATCACACGTTTTCCCTCAACATAAGAAAAATCCACGTCCTTCATACGGATTTCAAATCCATCCCCTGCAAAAGCATCTAGTTCGCTACTGGCAGAAATATGGACTTCCTTTGGCAATTCCACTAATTCACGAATACGATGCGCCGATACCGAGCTGTTCAAAAAAGCCGGAATAATCGATACCAGGCGGTTAAAAGAACCTGATAGATTACTTCTCTGCTGCAAAAACAGCGTCATCGTTCCGTAAGAAATATCATGCGTCCACAGACGAAACAGACAATATCCAAAAGCCAAAAACTGTACTGCCGTTCCCAACAATGTCATTAAAATATTTGTCTTAATGGAAAACATATTATATTTCAAGCTGATATCCTTAAACTTCTCCTGCCACCAGCGCATCTTCCTGCTATAATGAGGTGCCACTCCAAATGATTTAATCGTATCAAAATTATAAAAGGTCTCCACCTCAAACGTCATAAGATTACTGCTCATCTCTCTTACTTTTCGATTATAATCTCTCTGCTTTTTAATCAGCACTCTTGACATCAGGAGCATAAACGGCGCACTGGAAAACGCAATCAGCGCCATGATTACATCATAATGCCAAATCACAAAAAATGTCGCGGCAAAATTATATATTGCAATAATAATAGTAGGCAGCCAACTGATGGCGTTACTGCTCACCGTACCAATATCTCCATTAAACCGGTTCAAAACATCCCCATTGGAATATTTGTTGATTGCCAGCCAGTCTGCATCCACAATCTTGTCAAAAATATCTGCCTGAATGTCATTATTAATATAAATACTTAATTTCGTGGAAATTCGGTTAATCACATTGCTGAACACAAGACTAAATATGGTACTGCCCAGCATAATTACAATTACAATCCACAGCCTGCTGGTATCATATCCGGTAATGATATCAATCATATATTTGCCTGCCACACTGCTGACCAGCCCCATGGAGGTGCTGAAAACACCCAGCAGCGTATAGAAAATAATTGCTCCTTTATATTTGGCGCTATAGCTGAAAATCCACTTCCAGTCATCAATAATCTCTGAAAATGTTCCGTCCTTCCACCTTCTGATTAATATATCCAAAGATTGAAAACCCGCTTCCCGACCGGTTTCGTTACTCTTATCATTCGCTTCCATGAAATTTTCCTCTCCTGCTTCTAATTTATCTCCAATGCCTGTTCCAGACATTTCACTGCTTCCTCTGAAATGGTACACCCAAGATGATATACCGGAACCTGATTCAGCAAATCCATCAGAAGATCCATGGTAAGGGTACTGGCTTCCCGATTCCATCGGTTCACCGTAATCTGACTGTACAGCAGCATAAACGCTTCTCGTCCGCTGATTTTTCTCACCTGATTCTCCTTCGCCTGAGAAAGCATGACAATGGCATGAACAGGGATATTCTCGTTATGACAGACTTCCGATGTGCCGCACACAGGCCAGCCCTGCGCCATCCATGTTCCGTCGATTTTGCCGAGAAGGGAACGATCTCCGTTCACCGTGCGGCTTCCTCTATACTTTTCCCACAAATTTGCCTGCGTGGTCTTTCCTGTCTCTGACGGCGCCGAAAATAAAATTGCTTTTTCCTGATATTCCATATATGCACAATGCAGCACTATTTGATTTCTTTGTATCATGTGTCGCTCTAAAGCCAGCAAAGATGTGAAGACTGGGTCAATATGAAGACCTTCTATCCGGTCCTTTGCAAGCCATACTTCCGCCCGATTATCGCCTGTCTCCCTGTAACACGCATAGAAGCCTTCCTTCCCTTTAATCCCTATAAAACGTTCCTCGCCGGTTTCCGTCTCATACACTTTTAAATCCTGACGTTTGGCGGTAAGTCTTCCCTGTGGTTCCGGAAGAATATCTGTAACCACAATTTCGTATGTATACGTATATTCCTGATTTTCCCCTGCTTCAAATAACATAAAATTAGGCGGAGGAATAACTTCGTCCGAACACTTCAATCGAAAACAAAAATCTCCTATCTGAAATCGTTTATCCAACTTTATTTTTCCTCTCTTTTTTCCCATGCTATCTCCTGCAAAAGCCGCAATGTTTCCCCGGCGTATTGACACATATAATCCGGTACACCTTCATAATCCCCTGTTTCCAACCACGCACTTGCCGCACAGGTACGACATAAAGGACGAAGTTTACAGGCACTGCACTTACTGCTGAGCAGAATTTTATCCGTTTCTTCCATGATGTACTTCCATGCAGCGTCAAATCCAACCTCAAAGACAGACATTGCCGGTTCACTCATAGTGACACAGGGACGCATTTCTCCCTGCCAGTTAATGGTAAAGGAGCATTTACCTGCCATACATGACATACGTCCCGGCGTTTCTTCACATACAATATTTTCCACCTGAAATAAGGATTGCTCTATATACTGAGCAAACGGTTCTTCACCCATCTCTCCCCGCAGCGCCTGTATTCTGGCTTTGGCAGCTTCTTTCGGTTCAAGCCGTGACTGCAGATTATAAGGTTTGTTGCGCTCCCTCACTGCAGGCATCATATATGTGTCCATTCGCACCGGAACGTCCAATTCCTCTCCAATAGCAATCAGTCGATCTATGTCTGCCCGGTTTGTTTTTGTAATACTTCCACTAATCTTCACATCTACGCCCTGCTCTCTCAGCAACCGAATTCCCATGATTACTTTTGCAAATCCTCCCGGATAATGACACAAATTCCGGTATGCTTCCTCGTCCGAACCATACAAGGTAATATTAATTCTTCGTGGTTTATTCTTACCAAAAAACGCTGCCATTTCTTCGTCTATCAGGGTTCCATTGGTATTAATCGTCAAAATCATCCCCATATCTTGAAGCTTCAAATACAATTCTTTGAAATCCGGATAAAGAAGCGGTTCCCCTCCTGTAAGAAGCAAAAATAATACACCGGATTTCTGCATCTGTCCTGCAATTTCCAGCCATTCCTGCAACGTGCGGAGTCGCCCCTGCGCTTCCATCTCCTCTTTGCTGAGACGTACATAACACATATCACAATTCATATTACAAAGAGGCAACAACTCCAAACTTCCATTTATGGGTGTTCTCGTCTTTTTCGCTCGCTGCATCATCATGCGTTCCATGGTAGATGCGCCTTCCATTGGCTCCATAGGTGTCCTCCTTTTATTCTTATATAAACAAAAACAGACCGGAGAACTTCTCCGATCTGTCTCATTTATATGCTCTCTCCTGAGTCTTAAACTATGTAACTATCGTTGGTCTGTACAAAACAAACTTATGACTTAGCAGTTTCCCACTCTTCCATATTCAGATTCTTTGTTGCATGACCATTCATTCCCCATATTCCTGTCCATACAATTACTCCTTCACCTGAATCAAATTGTCCATTACGATTATAATCTACGAAACCATCATAAAATGCAGACGTACTTGGTGCTTCATGTGTTACATCACATGGACGATAGTAGCCCAACTTCTCTTTTTTTCCTTCTCCTTTATATATTCCATCAATCTGGCCATCTGACTGTGGATAATAATATAAAGTACCTCTTGGTGCATCACACACGAACTTATATACTTTTCCGCTATCTCCACATGCCGCTACATATTCATCTGCTGCAAATGTCTCGCATACCATACTTGGTCTTACATATTCTTTCTTCATTCTTTTCTGCTCCCTGATTTTCTTTTTTATATTTATAATAAATCCGATTTTTACCATAATTATTTAATACATGATATACCGAATTCATTCCGGTGTCAATCTTTTTTTGCTCCGTATCCGTACCTGCCATAGCCATATCGACCATAACCATACTTGCCATAACCGTAGCTTCCTATTCCCGTTTCTTCTCCGTTTATAACGCAGCCGACAAGCTGTGCATGGCTGTCTGAAAAGACTTCCACACCTTCCAGAATCTTATTCCTTTTAGCGTAATCCTGGCGGATTACCAGCATCACACCATCCACATAATCAGCTGCCAAAACAGCATCATTCATAACGCCGCAAGGTGGTGTGTCAATCAGGATAATATCCATCTTCTCTTTATATGTTTCTATAAGACTTCGAAAATTACCGTTCTTATAAAGTTTTGCCACCTTATCTCTGGATTTTACTCCAGGCAAAACCCAAAGACCGGAGTCCTCATAACAGCAAAGAGCTTCCTCCGGCTCCGCATTTCCTGCCAGAACATCCTCAATTCCCTTCTCTTTGGTCTGAAGCTGCAGAACCGATGCCACAGAAGGATTTCTAAAGTCTGCGTCAATCAAAAGAACCTTATATCCCTTTGATGCCATCGTATATGCCAGATTACAGGCAACCGTAGTTTTTCCCTCCTCTGCAAGAGTACTGGTAATCATGACGGTCTTGATATCCTTCTCTTTCATAATCCGGTTCAAACGGATCTGAAGTGTACTTAAAGCTTCCCGAAAAACATAGGAGACCTGATTTTTATCCATCATAACTCCTCCGTATCCATTTCGACTCCGCTTCCTCATCTGTTCCTTCGGAATGCCTGCCAGATATTTTACATTCAGGAACTTTTTAATATCCTCCTGACTCCGCACCGTATTTCGAAATGCCACACACAACAGCAAAATCAGGCAGCCTGCAAATCCTCCTGTAATTGCTCCCTTAAGTACAGCTCTCTTATATCCCGGTTCTGCTATAGGCGCAGTGGGAACACCACTCTCATCTATCAGTTTCAACGTAGTATCACCAATCACATACTTAGCTACCGTAGGATAATTCTTAATCACAGACTGCAGAATATCATAAGACTGCTGCGCATCCGACGACACCACCCGAATCTGAAAAAGATTGGTTTCCTCCAATACACTGGCTGAAATGCTTCCCGGCACACTTTCCATACCCAGATCAGCGGCTACAATCTGGTTTAAAATTCCACTGGTCAGTATATATGGAAATGTGGAATTTACCTGTTCCATCGTTACTCTATTATAATAACTTGCCAGAGATTCACTGCCTCCTGCCGACACAATAAAAGATGCTGAAGCTTCATATTGTTCCCGATAACCGTACTTTTCCTGAAATACACTGATTCCGATTCCGATACATATAAGCAGTAAAATCAGCCACCATATTCTTCGGAATGTCTTCCATATTCTACTACAGATTTCAAAAATATCAATTAAATCCTGCGTATTTTCCTGTTTTCCTGTTTCTTCCATTACTCCTGTACCTGCTTTCTTTTACGTCCCCTGCTTCTGTCGTAATGAGAATAACGACCATACTTCCCATATCCTCCATAATAGCGTCCGTATTCCCCGGTTCCTCCAAATATACCCTTGTATACATTGTTAAATACACATCCCAAAACTTTTGCATGGGTTCTGTTTAACTGATCCAGTGTATCATTGATATATTTGGTCTCCATCATATCCTGCTGAACTACCAAAATGCTGGCATCTGCCATTTCTGCCAGAATTTCCCCTTCTGAAACCATTGCCAGAGGTGCAGTATCAATAATAATATAATCCATCTCTTTCTTTAAAACATTCAACACCATTTCCAGTTTTTCTGAAACCTTATTATTCATCAGATTCTGGTGAGGATTTACACTATACAGCGCCAGCAGTTTACCATCTGCCCCGGTTTTCTGAATCTTCAAATCCTTCTTTCCAAGAAGCACTTCCGAAAAGTCTATCTCCGGAAGCTTATCCTTCGGTGCATCAAAAATCTTATATTGAGAAGGTTTTCGAAAATCACAGTCCATCAGCAACACCTTTTTTCCTTCCTGATTTAACGCCAGAGCCAGATTTGCTGCTACTGTGGATTTCCCTTCATTCTCTGACACACTGGTAACCAGAACCGTCTTGGCGCCCCGTCTATCCATAGCTATACGGACTTTCGTAGCCATCATTCTGACTGCTTCCACATAAGCAAAACTCATAGCGGGATTCTCAATATTTAGTGCTGCTTTCTTTCCTTTTTTACGTTCTTTTCTGGTAATCCGCTTCTTCTCATGACAGAGTGTCCCCAGAATTCTTGCGTCCAGCTTGCTCATTGCTTCCTCTGTATTTTTCACCGTATCCTTAAAGTAAGAAAGCAATCCAAACAAGAGAACCATCGCCATACCGGCCATCATGGCTGATTTCTTCATAATATCCCTTGTATTTAACGCCTGTACCGGAACCGTAGGGATTCTGGGTTCCATCAAAATCTTCACCGCCACAGTATCCATCAATTCCCCGGTAAGTTCCATCGTATTCTTCATAACAGAGCGGCTGATGCGATATGCATCTTCAGGTGAATTTGCGGTTACCGTCATTGTCATCAGATTAGAAGATTCCACAACATTCACAGACACCGTTGCCTGAAAGGAATCAAGTCCCAATTCCTCACAAACCCTGTTTTCCAGCACAGAACTCCCTGCAACCTGGGAAAACTTCGTTGTAACATTCTTAGCTGAATTCAGATTATCATAAGCTAATGCGCTGCTAAATCCTGATTTTCCCACTGCAAAAGTGGTTGTCGTCATGTACTGCGGCGAATATGTATATTTCTTCCATGCTCCGCTCAAAAGCGCCGCAGACACCGCCACCAGCAAGATAACCCACCATTGCTTCAATATATCTTTTATTATAGAATCTGCATCTATACTTAATTTCTTCGTATAAGCAGTATATTTTTTATTCTCCTGCATTTTTCTCTCCGAACCTATTCCTCTACCACTACAATCAAACGTACACTTCCCAAACTACCGTTACCATCCTCTGCCTTATAGCAGATCTCGTATACACCGGGCGTGTCATAATCCACCGGATTTTCAATCATGATCTCCGATTTCTTTATCGGCAGTTCTTTCGCCCCGGAATCCCAGAAATGCTGAATTCCTTTTACCTCTACTCCCGTAAGATACTCCATAGGGTCTATGGGCTGTCCCACCTTGGTATATACCAGATATTCCGACAACAGCGGTTTCGGTTTCAGTCCTTCCAGCGCATAATCATAAAATTCTACTGTCACCGGAATTTCCGCCACATCACCTACGCTGTTGGCCACAATCAGCTTCATCGCATATTCTCCCGGGCTTACTGCATTTGGCATTCCTTCCACAGGGGTAATCTGAACATTTCCGGTAATATCACCGTCCAGACAGTCCGTCACGGTAATTCCCTCTGTAAGTTCTTCTATATCGTTTATAGGCGCTCTCAGCGGTGCTTCCATAGAAATGCGCGGTGAAACATAATCACTGTATGTTATCGTGCGCACTGTCCTGGATACATTGTCATCGGAATCAAAGGCGGCAATCGTCACCTGTCGCTTCCCTTTCTCCGTAAATGCCCCTGTGCTCTCCACTATAAGAGAATCTGTCACATCACCGTCTTTTTCATCTTCTGCTGTTATACCGGCCAGCATCTCTTTTTCTCCGCCTTCTATGGAGACAGAAATTTCTTTTTCTTCCATGTGGATTACCGGCCCATTTTTATCTGTATGAGCCTTCACATAATAACTTACTCCACCATAAGCAAACACTGCCGCTATGGTAAGAAGCACACTGAAAATACGTAAAAATCTCATCATTTTCTTCACTTTCCTTTAAAAATAGTCAAATATATTATATCGCAGTTACAAATACAGGGCAACTACAAAAACACCTTTCCATTCTTAAACGGAAAGGTGTTTTCAATTTTAGATAAACCTTTTATTTCAAACCATTATAACTTACACGCTTTGGTTCTGAGTATACATAAATCGTTTTTCCTTCAGCATCTTTATAGGTCATATATGCACGTACTGTATATTTTGTACTGGAATACGCAGGTTTCATATTATAAGTATAAGAACCATCTTCCTTATATGTTTTCATATTCACCTTTGTACGTCCCGGAGTATTCACTGTCAGATTTCTGCTGCCCAGTTTCGTTGATGAATAATATACAAAACCATGTCCTGTTACTTCATGATATTTCTCTATATTCTCATAATCTTCAAATTTACCGGTAAGTGCAATTTTTCCGTCATCTGCAGTCTTTGCAGATAACGTTACTTTTGGTGTTTCTTTCTGTACCTCGGTCAGCTCTACGGTATAAGTGAGCGCCTCACTCCCATCCTCTGAGACTGTCTGAATCCTTACAATACTTTCATATACCGGCAGAATGGTAATACCTGCATTAAGCTCTGTTTCAACAGTAACCTTTGTTCCTTCTGCTTTATAAACATATTTATCCGCTGCAAAATCTGAAAACGCTTTTCCATCCACAGAAATTCCTGAAAGGGCTGCTGAAGAATTCTGTTGAATCTTTCCTGCATAAGTCATAATTTCAGCTTCTGTCAACGCAACACAATGGCTTCCACTAGTTCCACCTTGCTGCTTAAGAATAATCTTAAGGGCAACCGGATTGATTCTATTTGCAAATGTATAGGTATATTTCGCTCCAAGACCATATTCTTCCACCTTTTCACCGGTGTTTTCTATCGGAGTAAATGTCTGTCCGTCCAAAGAATATTCAAAAGAAACGTCTTCCGGCAGAGCTGCGCAGCTATCAAAATAATAATACAGATTTACACTACTTAATAACTGTGCTGTATCCCATCTGAATGTCAGCGCCGCTGTCTCTGCAGTCGTGCGGTTTCCCCAGTTGCTCCAGCGTTCCGATGTATTATCTCCCGGTTTTGTTATTCCATTTTTAATAGAATTCAGATTATCCGACTGTTTTCCTTCTTCAATATCTTGTGTCAATCCCGCTGCAGAAGGCGCCACATTTGTACTTTCTGTGTTCACCGCTTCTGCAACACGTACACTAACTGTTACCGGTAATTCTTCATTTCCAAAGATTTTTGCTTTTCCCTGTACCTGAACCAGGCTTCCTACCGGTGTAAATTGCTCCGCTGTCACAGAATCCCATTCCACAGCAAATTCTCCGGATAATGTTCCGTCTGCCAGTACACCGGAAACTTTACCCGGCAGCGTTGGAAGGACACCTTCTGATGTCGCTGTGGAAACATTGCGAAGCGCCACTATGTTTCCGATTACATGAAGACGACAGGTAACGTTTAACGGCTCCATATCAGCAAACTGTAAACTTCCTTTTACTACATAATCACCCGGTGTCTGATACATTTCTTGTGATATTTCTTCCCATGTAACCGTACCGGTCACCTCTGTTTTATCAGCCATAACTCCTGAGGCACTTGTCTGAAAGGCTGGTTTTGTTCCTGCTTTTATCGTATAATCGCGAACCATCGTGTAGCTGGTCAGTCCTTCTTTTGCTTCGCCATCATCTACTTTCTTCGTCTTCACTGTCGCACTTCCGCCCGTCATATTCTCTGCCGAAACATCCACAATGAAAGATCCTGCTTCTTTCGTAGAACGCACAATAACCAGTGCTTTTCCCGCATAGGCTGCGATTTTAGCCGTTGTTGTATCCGTCAGCACAGAAGATTGCTGATATTTCTCTGTAGTTGCCTGATCACCATTATCTACACCTACAATCTCACCATTTCCACTTAATTTAAAGTTGATGGTATTTACCGCAGTTGTATCAAAGTTCCCTTGTGCATCTTTCACATCCACAGAAATATAAGCCAGACTGCTGCCATCTGCATCGATTTCCGTTTTGTCCACCTGAATATCCAGCTTACTTGCGGTTCCCGGGGTGTTTACTTCTGAATTTCCCATTGCATCTGTAATCAGATTATTATTCTCATCATAGGCTTTTGCAGAAATCGTTCCTTCCTCATACACTACATTAAATGTTGCATACAGACTTTCGGAACCGCTTGCACTTACGGCTGTACATACCTGATTATCCTTTGACTCTGTCTTATATGTATAATACTGATAGCCTGCATTTGTTGTATTGACCGTTCTCACAGCTGTACCAATCAACGTTCCGTTTCGATATAATTCTACTTTCGGTGCATTACTATATACCACAACCGGTGTTTTTCCGCTCTGAATCAACATATTATCGCTGTCCCATGCGGTTACAAGATGAACTGTATTCTCACTTTGGTTCCATTGACTGCGATAGAAATAATAAGTATCTTTCAGAAAACCTGTAGTATCCACAATACCGAAGTAGCTGCTGTTAGGAATTGCGCCTTTTCCGGTAACAGAACCTGTCCAGGTTCCATTCCATGGTGTAGGTTCTCCAAGGTAATCGAATCCTGTCCAGACAAATTCTCCGGCAACATGATCACGCGTCATAGTATTATACAGGGAATCATGAGCAGTCAGCCCCCAGCTCACCTTTGAAGTATCATAAGAAGTCAGATGATATTTCCCATCTGCATTGCCTGCATCAGCCTGACTCATATAAATTCCGCGGCTGTTTACTGCCGAAGCAGTCTCAGAGGCGATAATTGTACCATACGTATTAGACATGGAGTCTAACTCTCCGCCGGAAGCATAATTAAATCCTACAATCCCTCCATTGTCTGCAACTGTACGATGTACTGAGCCAAGAGTACCGCTGGTAGTCCTCTGGTTACTTCCGATTGTAGGCATTCGTGTTGTATCTACTTCTTTAATCCAATTAATCAACTCCTGAGCGATGGACGAATATTCACCAATCGCCATATTGGTTCCTTCCTGGATCTCATTCCCCAGAGACCAGAGAATGATTGACGGATCATTTCGGTCACGAAGTACCATAGATTTGACCGTATATTCCGCCCAGGTCATATTGTCGGTACTTCCAAGTACATTCGCATTTCCTACATTTTTCTTAAAGTATCTTGCAAAATCATTACTGTTACTATTTTTAGAAAGACTCCATCCATCAAACGCTTCCTCAATGACCAGAAGTCCTAACTCATTACAGATATCTATAAAATCCTCATCTGCAGGGTTATGACTGGTTCGAATAGCATTTACTCCCATTTCTTTCATAATAGAAAGCTGACGATACATAGCATCATAAGCGGCAGCACTTCCCAGCGCCCCCTGATCATGATGTAAGCAAACTCCGTTCAATTTCAGGTTTTCCCCATTCAGTTTAAACCCATAGCTTTTATCAAAACTAAAATACCGGAAACCGAAATCCGTATCATAACTGTCTGTCAACACATCATCCACCCAGACTTCTGTTCTGACATAATACAGGTTTGGACTGTCCGTAGACCAAAGCTTTGGCTCTGCAACTGCCACATCGCTCTCCACACTCTGCTTTTCCCCGTTCTGCACTGTCACATCGATTTCCACTGTTTCAGATACTGCTTCTCCTGCTTTCGTATACACCGTATTCTTTACTTTAACTGCTGATGCAGCCTCACTATCATTCACAATATCTGCTTTGATGTGTACTGTACCATCCCCCTGGGCAATATTCGGTGTAGTAACCTGTGTGCCTCGATAATCCACATATACCTGATTTGTGGTAATTAACGTCACATCACGGTAAATACCGCTTCCGGAATACCAACGGCTGGAAGGAAGCGGATTGACTGCTTTAACGGCAATTACGTTTTCCGTTACGCCATCACAGATTAACTTATCCGTAATATCAAAGGCAAAGGCTGTATAACCATAGTGATTTTCTCCTGCCAGTTCCCCGTTTACATACACATACGCATCCGAATACACCCCGTCAAAATTAAGAACCTTTCTTTTCTCCGCATAGCTTTCCGGAAGAACGAATTTTTTACGATACCATCCGGTTCCTCCCGGCAGAAATCCTGATTCTGCTTCTCCTCCTGTTGTGTAACTCTGCGTAATGCTGAAATCGTGTGGAAGTGTTACATCATCCCAATCTGAATCATTAAAACCTGGATTTTGTGCTGTAGAAGAATCTCCAAGGTTAAATTTCCAGCCCTCATTAAAATTCATCTCTCTGGCACCCTGAATATTTCCCTGGATCTGAATTGTCTCAGGGGCCCCGCTAATTGTCTCTGCTCCCTCTGTCTGATTATTCGCCGCCTGCACCGTAACCGGTACATTTGAAAATGCCAATACGCCGGCAAGTGTAAAAGAAAGCAATTGTTTTGCAAATCTTTTTTTCATAATTTTTTCCCTTTCGTATGTAATTTTATATCTTTAAAATTCATCCAACCCGCAGTTCTGTGG
>SKEY01001293.1_pt1 | contig 18781 bp, 16 predicted proteins | sample 4843871 | NCBI WGS metagenome assembly SKEY01 (sample SAMN11008797, study PRJNA524170) | human gut metagenome | biome: Human fecal sample; material: Feces; isolation source: fecal sample from pouch patient p36 | host: Homo sapiens | place: Israel: Tel-Aviv | collected 2016-12-04 | reverse complement strand
TCCCGGACCATCATCAAAAGTCAGTGCCAGCATCGGACGTACCTTACTCGGATCATAAGATCCGTCTTCATTAAAGTAATAATCCTTCACTCCCTTTTCTACCCATCCTGTCTGTATATATCCGTTTTCGTCAAAAGAATAGGTAACACCATCTATATCCTGAAATCCATTTGAAAAATATGTACCATCTGTATTCTGATACCACTTTCCGTTAGCATCCTCATGCCATCCGGCTGTCATCGCGGCAATCTTATCTGTATCTGATTTACCCTTCAATGGCTGTCTCACAGCAGCATCGGAATTTGCCTGAACTTCCTCTGTATCTGCCTGAGCCTGTACAGTCTGATCACTGCTTCCGCCTCCGGCTACATGATGTGCAATCGGAATAATAATTCCTCTCACTACAAACACCACCGCCAGAATCATGCCAATAACACAAAGTCCGATCTTTGTATAATGCCTGATCATCATCTGGCGTTTTTTTCTGCGCATTCTTTCGCGCAACACCCTCTTATCCATGGTTTCCTTTCCCCGCTTCTTTTTGTTAATTAGTCCCTGACAGCGTACATCACAGTACGGAGTAATCCACTTTTATCAATAATCATAACTCATTTATCAGGTAAATACAATGCCAATTATTCACTCTGATCAACATCTTCCGTACCTAATTCCTCTTCCAGATTCTCATCTACATCTGAATTGTCCTGTCCGGAATCATCAGTATCTTCATCTGATACATTCTGATCACTGTCCTGTTCTGCATTTTCTGCCACAGCATCTGCATCATCTGCCAGCACATCACCGTTTGCGACTTTCTCACTCACACTCGCATTTTTTATAATGAACTCCTCCACTCTGAGAAGTCCGACTGATTCATCTACATAATCCTGTCCGTAAGTTCCAACCAGCTCTGCAATACTGGAAACACCCATCTGTTCTACCAGTTTATCCTGCAGCTGAAGGCTCTCTTTGTCGTCAAGTGACAGTCCCTCTGCATCCATGATCCCCTGCACGATCAGGTTCTGCTTAACCTTACCCTCTGCATACTGCTGACATTGTTCATCAAAATCATCCTGCGAAATACCTTGACTGTCTGTAAACTCTTCCAGAGTCATGTCGGCCTGTTTTGCATAAACTTCCATACTCTTCTTAAATTCAGAAACAGCCTTATCCACATCTTCCTGTGGGTATTCTTTTACTTCAGAGTTCTCAAGCACTGTACTCCATGCAGTATTCTTAAGAACCTCCTGCGCAGATTCCTTTGCGTTTTTCTCAAGTTCACTGCGAATACTCTCACGATAATCATCTACTGTTGTATAATCAGTGTTCTTTGCAACCCATTCATCTGTAAGTTCTCCTTCACGCCGCACGTTCTGCACCGTAACCTTATATATAACTTCCTCACCTGCCAGAGTTTCGTCTGCATAGTCTGACGGAAAATCAATTTTAATCTCCTTTGTGTCACCCTTTTTCATCCCGATCACACCATTTTCAAATTCCTCAAACATCTGTCCGTCGCCGATCACAAAGTCATAGTTATTGGCAGTACCACCGTCAAAAGTCTGTCCGTCTTTAGTGCCTGTATAATTTACAGTCACCAGATCCCCTTCTTTTGCCGCATCAGATACAGGTTCTGCCTTATCTTTCAGATCCTCATCGATCTGCGCCTGTACATCATCGTCAGTGATCGCATCCACCGTATTGTCCAGAGTCAGTCCTTTATATTCTCCAATCGTAATATATTTCTCTACATTCTCAACAGAAACAAGACGCGTAGTTCCTGTCTCTGCTTTCTTCCCGTCAGCAGCTCCTTCTGTCTTTGTACCGTCTGTGATAACAGCACCGTCATCACCACACGCAGATGCTGTCAGTGCAAAACAAACTGCAAGCATGGCAAGATATATTTTTTTCTTCATAATAATCAATACTCCCTTCTACATTCCAGGTACCGGAGTTGGTCTTGAAGAATCCCATACTTCCGATACATCAAAAAGATCACTGAGCATTTCCGGATTATAATACATTCTGTATCCATCCAGATTTCTTCTTCCCTGTCGAAAATAATCATCTGTAATCTGTACAAAATACTGACTGGAATCTACATTACAGAAATAGCGGTATCCCTGACTCTTATAAAACTCATATTTCTCATTGTCTGCCGAATATCCTTCCCAGCTTCCGATATCCGCACCAAATGCAAAAATGATCATATCTGTTTCTCCAAGTATGGGAGCCACATATTTCTTCCATTTTTTATCATCTCTTTTCAGATCATCCAGAGAAGTGGCAGCCACATCCTTATGTCCCCATGTATGGCTTGCAAATTCCCAGCCTTCTGCCTTCATAGCCTTAGCTACCTTTTTTGCATTTTTCACTTCCTGCTTATAGTTAAAATCCGGATGATCTTCCAGGAATTTTTTCTGATCATCCTGCAGTTTTTTTCCGGTCTTATATGCAATATCCGTACGATATCCCAGAACACCGTCATAACCTGTCATTGCAAGGATTCCCTTTCTTCCATGATAGGAAAAATCCGGATGTTCTTTTACAAAAGTATCGATCAGCGGAACCATATCATAATCCCCTGTGGAAACACTTCCGTCATCCTCAATATATTCGTTCTTAACCTCACCATTGGAATCCACTACAAGTTTCGATGCGAAACCATCTCCGTCCATATAGTGATAATAACTTACATCATCCTGAGAAAGCACAAATGGAATTTTTCCCGGTGGCAGCATAATACTGCCTCTGGACATAGTTCCGTCCTCATTGATAACCGCCATGTCGTGCGGACTGACCATGACATATCCCTTATCATACATACTCTGTATGATTTTGTTAAACTCATCAATTGTTGTCATATACTGGTTATATCCATTACTGTCTGAATCCCCGTCAAATGCTCTGGCAGTGTCTTTGATCAGTGTATGGAAGAACACGTGCGTGATCTGCTCCAGCGGATATTCTGTACAGGTGGCTTTCGTATTTTCGTAATCCGAAACTGCACTCTGCATATCCGTATTACTTTCGTAATCCGGCTGACTCTTAAGCAGTTCTATGGCGCCATCATAATCATACTGTACAGCCATAAGCGCTGCCTGCTCCATAGGATTTTCCTGTTTCTCATCTGCCTCTTCTGTATCTTCGTTGTCAGTCTGCTCTCCCTCATTCAGACCATCATCCTGCTGTGTATCTTCTGTACTTTTCTCTGTATCAGCATCCTGTTCATCAATTGTCTGCTGTTCTGTTTTTTTCTCAGTTTCCGCATTTTCAGCTCTGGAACTCAGAAATGGAATATCCTGTTCAAACGGAATGAGCCCACATCCGCTTACTCCTAACGAAATACTCAAAATAGCTGCTGTTACACATGCTATCCTTTTTCTCATATATTGTCCCCTTTCAGTTATGCACAGAGATCATACTCACCCCATAGTTGGAACCGGCACCGGTCTGGAAGAATCAAACACAGACTGTGCATCAAACAGATCTGAGAGAAGTTCCGGATTATAGTACATTCTGTATCCGTCCAGATTTCTTCTTCCCTGCCGGAAATAATTACTGCGGATCTGCACAAAATACTGGCTTGAATCCACATTACAGTAATAATTATAGCCCTGGCTCTTAAGATATTCGAACTTCTCCCCCGAATAATCTTCAACACTGGTAAGATCTGCTCCAAATGCAAAAATAATAATATCTGTTCCGCCTATCAGAGGATCAACATTCTCTTTAAACTTCTGTGTATCTGCCTGTAATCTCTCCAGACTGATCTGACTTACATTCTGATGTCCCCATGTGTGGCTTGCAAACAGCCAGCCTTCATCTTTCATAGCCTGCGCTACTCTGGCTGCATTTTCTCTCTCTGTATTCAGATTAAAATCCGGATGCTCATCCAGCCATTTTACTTTATCTGCATCCAGATCATCCGGACGGGTTTCATAACTGCTGTCTGTGCGATAACCAAGAATTCCATTGTAACCGGTAAGGGCAACAATTCCTTTAGCACCTCTGTAAGAAAAATCAGGATGTTCCTCTACAAAACGATCGATCAGAGGAACCATATCATAATCGCCTACAGAAATACTGCCATCATCTTCCACATATTCATTGCGGATTTTTCCTTCCTCATCTACGATAAGTTTGGTTGCAAATCCGTCCCCGTCCATATAATGATAATAACACACATCATCCTGCGAAAGCACAAACGGTACTTTACCCGGAGGAAGGAGAATCTCCCCTGCATTCATATTCCCATTTTCATCCGCTGTCGCCATGTCATAAATGCTGACCATGACATATCCCTTATCATACATGCTCTGAGTAATCTGGTTAAATTCATCAATCGTTGTCATAACCTGATCGTAATCTCCTGACTTGTAATCCCCATCAAAAGCCTTACCGGTATCTTTGATCAGAGTATGATAAAAGACGTGTGTCACCTGGTCTAACGGCCAGGAAACGCAGGATTCCTTCTTTTTCTGATAAACCTTAACCGCATGCTGAAACTTCTCACTTGTCTGATAAGTCTCACTGTTTTGCAGCATACTTATGGCTTTATCATAATCATACTGTTTTGCAGCATACTTTGCCTGCCTGTAAAGAGTTTTGTCCTCTTCACTCAGTCCATCTGTATCCTGAACTTCAGGTGTCACCGCATTCTCAGCTTCTGCCTCTGCATTTGTCTGCTGAGCTGTTTTTTCTTCTTCTGTTTTCCTGTCTGCAGATTTCACCATCTGCGCAATCTTAACCTGCTGCTCACTGACAAAATTCTGCAGTTCTTCCCCGTAAAATCCTATTCCAATCCCAATTGCAGCGGCCGCCGCCACCACTATGCAGCCTGCGATACGCAGTCTTTTTTTTCTGCGGCGAAGTTTATTGCGGCGTTCCAGTCTGGCTGCCCTACGGGCTTCATAAGCTTTATTATCATCAAAAAAGAAATCTTCGTCCTCGCTTGCTGCCGGAGGTTCTTCGTCTATCTCTTCTGTATTTGGTTTTTCTTCATTTAGTTTTTCTACATTTGGTTTTTCTGCATTTAGCTCTTCTGCATTTGGTTCTTCTGCATTTAGTTCTTCTGCATTTGTCTTTTCTGTATTTACTTTTTCCTTATCTGAAAGTCGCTCCTCTTTCTTCTCAGAGTCGAGCTTTAATTCGCTCATGCTTTTCTCCTTTTTATCATATCTGTTTTTTACTCACAAATTATTCTGTCACAAAATAACTCCACAATTCCCGTTACATATATTATAACCACACATTATGATTCCATCCTGTAAAAATGTCTTTAACTGTTCCGCATATTTACCATTACTGTTCGCTCCGGCAAATATTGTCGCATTACAGTTTTGCTACAATTATAACCTTTCATAATGTAAATTTCTACCGCTTTCCATTCATTAATTCTTTTTTTGCAATTGCGTTTTACCTTATTTAATGATAAAATAATTTTTATGCAATGGACTGTCCGTACCAACAGTCCCTGTGAAAACACATACATTAGGGAGGATGCAAATGAGTACAGTAACAATAGTCCTTCTGGTCATTCTTGTTATCCTGATCGCTGCACTGATCGGTTTATATTTCTTCGGAAAAAAAGCCCAGAAGAAACAGGAAGAACAGCAGGCTCAGATTGAAGCAACTAAACAAACCGTTTCCATGCTGGTTATCGATAAAAAGAGGATGCCACTGAAAGAATCCGGACTTCCTCAGATGGTAATTGAACAGACACCTAAACTTATGCGCCGTTCCAAGCTTCCAATCGTTAAAGCTAAAATCGGACCAAAGATTGCGATCATGATCGCAGATGAGAAGGTTTTCGACCTGATCCCGCTTAAGAAAGAAATCAAAGCCGAAGTAAGCGGTCTTTATATTGTAGGCGTAAAAGGAATCCGCGGTTCCCTTCAGACACCGGCTCCCAAAAAGAAAGGTTTCTTTGCAAAATTCAAGAAAGACAAAACTGCCAGATAAATGCAGTCAGACATATAAACTAAAGGTCAGTGAATCGTGTCATCCATACACACAGATCACTGACCTTTTTCTGTTTTGATCAGACAGATATCTGCAGCGAAGCAGAGAACTTACCAGATCTGATCAAATTGTAAAATTCTTACAGTCCTTTGGCTGTGCCTTAATCGCAAGATAACAGTCTGCCACATGCTCCTGGTTCATATCAAGCGCATAATCCACTTTCATGTCAAGACCGCCATCACTCTCCTGCAGATTCAGATTCGTCGCCGCAATCCCCATTTCAATAGTTCCATAGGGAGTGGTATAGTAAGTCATATTCTTCTTACCCTGTTCAAAAACCATATGAACATTGACCACACCTTTCTTGCGGACCTCCATTCCCTTCCGGGAAATTTTTATGTAATTGACGGTAGGTTCTGCAAAATCCTCCATGACTTCCTCATAGCGCAGATAATGACTTCCGTTCCGGAAATAATACTGTCCCGGTACAACAATCTCCAGAGGTTCCTGTTCACCGTCTGCATCCATTGTCTGAAGTCCCCTTACATGAATCAGCACTTCTTTATCCATTCTTCTCATACTCCTGTTTTTATACTGTTCAAAACCTGTTTTTATGTATCTATATTATAACCATTCAGCAATCTGCTGTTTTTAATACTTCTCAATATCTATTTTTTTCGTCATCTCCACATCATATGGAAGAATCGAATTGGCAAATGCCTTAAACTCATCTGCCAGATCACTCACATAGAAGCGATACGGAAATTCATTCTTCTCTGTACCTTCACCGGCAAGTCCTTTTTCCTCCAGAAGCCTTCCCAGCTCCAGTGCGGTTTCATAAGCCGGATTCACCAGACATACTCCGTCTCCCATGATCTTTCTGATGGTGGAACGAAGCAATGGATAATGAGTACATCCCAATATCAGTGTATCCACCTGCTTATCCTGAAGTTCCTTCAGATATCTGGCAGCGACCTCATCAGTCACCGGATCATGAAGCCACCCTTCTTCTACCAGTGGCACAAACAGCGGACATGCTTTGCCGAAAACAGTGATCTCCGGATCCAGATGCTTCAGATACTCTTCATGTATCCCACTTCCTACAGTTCCCACAGTACCAATGATTCCTACCCTCTTATTTCTGGTCTGGGCAGCCGCCACTTTAGCCCCCGGTTCTATCACGCCAATGATGGGAATGTCAAACTCATCCCTCACTGCATCCAGGGCAAAAGCGCTGGCTGTATTACATGCAACCACAATCGCCTTTACCTGCTGCTGCTGAAGAAAACGAATGATCTGCCGGGAATACCGGATGATAGTTTCCTTCGATTTACTTCCGTAAGGCACTCTCGCCGTATCACCAAAATATACGATTTTTTCTGAAGGAAGATTACGCATGATCTCACGCGCAACAGTCAGTCCTCCCACACCGGAATCAAATACTCCTATCGGTGCCTCTCTGTCTATTTTCATTGATTTCTATTCTCCATCTCTATTGATTGTCTCACTATTCTATCACCAATCAAGAGCCTGTGCAAGCCAGAAGGATATCTTTATGTCATCTTTCTGTCCTTTATTTTCCTCAGGGAACTGCGAGAAGCAGAATTTCGGGTACAATGTCCCCCACCATGCAGTAACTGCAGTCTGTTCCTGTCGTCTTTCAGCGATTTTTGCTATCTTCCCGGACATTCCCGGCATTGCTCTCATCATAAGAACACCAACAGCTGCCACGAACAGAACAAACGACAGTTTTCTTCTTAATTTTTTGTTCTTACTCTTTTTATTCATCATTGTCCCTCTCTCCTGTTATATCTTATCAGTTACCATATCTGCCTTTGTTATTTTCCTATATATTTTCTTATTTTATATGGAATTTCCAGGCAGCACTTTAATATTTGGATTATGCCAATATTTTCCTGATTTATACTTCCACTTCCAGACTTCCATTTCTGATCTTCACAATCGGAAGTCGCAGGATTTTATCTTCTTTATATTTTTCATAGAAAAGCTCTCTGAGTGTCACAGCCGTAATATTTCCTCCTGACATTCTGTTTCGGATCAGTCCTGTAATATATTCTCCTGCTGATGAATTATCCTCCCCATGCCAGTTCAGGATCTCCCCTGCGTCCTCCGCTTCAAACACATAAAGATCTTCCCCCACAAAAATCTCCTGTTTCAGATAATCCAGCACCATTCTCCATCTTCCGTCCTCCACCAGTGTTCTCCCCATGACCAGAACCTGCAGATGCCCCATATCAAGAAGTTTTTCCTGTGACTGATCATACATTTTTTCAATCCGGGTGAAATCAGCACCACTGATCTGCAGAACCCGGGAACCGCCATCTTCTTCCTCTTTTCCCTGCCCCGTACTCTCAGAAAGATCCGGCATCCCATAGGTAAGACAGATTCCTTCTTCTGAGGCATCCACGCCAAGTGCCATAGGATACATTCTCTTCTCCGGTTCCACAGCCGCACCACATCCGCTCATAAAAAGACTGACTGACAAAATCCCGGTCACCACACTGACAGCCCTTTTCCTCTGCTTCCTGCGGTGTCCCTTTCCTCTGATAAACATATAAAACTGACAGATGAGAATTCCCGGGACGAAAATATGCGCCAGACACCATCCAAAATAATCCAGTATTCCTTTTCCCTCTTCTTCCAGAAGCGAAATCAGGAAAACCAGTGCCGGAAGCCAGAACCTCCCCCTACCAGGATGAGATTTCCCGATAATCTGATTTCCATAATACAGCAGACTCCCTATTGCAAAAAGCAGGCTGTAAAGCAGAAATCCCATCCACAGGATGTCAAATCTGGCCAGTACATTTCCCGGAAGATCTGCGCCTGCCAGCAGAGGCAGGACCGGATAACTTTCCGCCGCTACCCTGTCATATCCCAGAACTGCCGGAAGCAGAAGCTCCATTCCAATAAGAATCCCGCCAAGTGTCAGGATCCCTCCTGCCACCGTCTTTCCTGCACTTCCGTATTTCTCCACATTTCCCAACAGAAATGGCAGCAATGCCACCGGCGAAAAAGCACACAGAGTTCCATAAAAAGACTGACTGACATTTCTCACTGTAAGCTCCTCCCACCGGATTCCTCCCATGAGATATTCCGTTTTTGCCTGTGGCACACAAAGTATCATCATTATCATAATCCCGCCAAGAAGCAGACCACCTGATACTTCCGCCATTCTTCCTCTTCTCTGTACACCTTTGCAGGTTCCGACAGAACATACCAGAACCGCCCAGAATGCAATCCATCGGCCGGATACTCCTGTGATCAGCTTTACAGGAACCAGCCTCCTGAGAAGTGCCAGCAGATATCCCCCCGCCATCAACACATAGATCAGAAAAAAAATCCCGATCAGCCTTCCCGCAAAAGCACCTGCAGACTTTACCGGATCTTCAAATGAAGGTGTCAGCCGTATCAGCCAGATTACATAAAATCCAAGCAGTATCAGCGCAAAAATCATTCCCGCCACTGCACTGATCCCGTTCATTCCACTCTTTCCGAAAACGCAGAGCATAAATGGTGCCAGTAATGCCAGTATCATCTGCCTGTACAGCTGCCTGTGGGAAATTCTGTTATTCTCTGCAAATCTCATGAACCGGACTCCTTTCTCTTCAAACGGATCTTCTGCTCCTCTCTTGCATAAAGCGGTCGTAATACCCTCTTGCGCAGCGGAACTCTCAGAACCCCTTCTCCTCTGCTGCCCTTCTGTTCTTTCTTTATAAAAGGAACCAGATAAGGAATACCAAAACTTATCAGGCCTGCCAGGTGCCCTATAACCAGATATACTCCCAGCACGATTCCGTAAATTCCCAGATAACCTCCCAGGATCAGAAACCCATATTTCACCAGCCGAAATGCTGCTGCAAACTCTTCATTTGGAACAGTCATAGAGCCAAGCGCAGTCAACGCCACGATCATCACCACGATCGGACTCACAAGATTTGCCTCTACCGCTGCCTGTCCGATCACCAGTCCGCCAACAATGCCAATAGCATTTCCCAAAGATCCCGGAACTCTCACCCCAGCCTCCCGTATCAGTTCAAAAGCCAGTTCCAGAAAAATCAGTTCCACCACACTGGAAAAGGGCACTCCTTCCCTCGCCTCCGCAAAAGACAGTATCAGTGCAGATGGCAGAATCTGTGTATGGAAACGTATCACTGCCAGGTAAAGTCCCGGCAGAACAGTCGCCATGATCACAGCCAGATATCGCAGTATTCTGAGAAAGGAAGCCATCTCGAACCTGTGATACCAGTCCTCGCTGCTCTCCATGAAACTGCTAAAATTTCCCGGAAGGATCAATGCTTCCGGAGAATTATCACACAGAATCACAACCTTACCTTTCAGGATTTCCTGCACAGCACGATCCGGACGTTCCGTTGTCTGATACTGAGGAAAAGGAGAATACCACACATCTTCTGTCAGCTGTTCAAGCATACCGCTGTCAAGGATTCCGTCAATCTGAAATTCTTCCAGCCGTTCCTTCACTTCTTCCAGAAGTCCCTCATGTACCAGGTCATCCATGTATAACACCTGCGTTAAGGTATGAGAACGCACACCGATTTTATATTCTTCCACCTTGAGTCTGGTATCACGAAGCCTTTTTCTTACCAGTGCACTGTTACTTTTCACACTGTCCGAAAATCCTTCCCTGGAACCCCGCAGCACCTTTTCCGATTCTGCCTCCATCACACCTGTGGATGGATAACCTTTGCTGGAGATTTTCATCGCCTTGTCATATCCATCTATGAAAAACACTGCATTCCCTGCAAGCATGGCATCTATGGACTCGTCAAGATTCTCCAGTTTCTTTACATCTGCGATTCCAAGACTGTTATGCCTGACAAATTCCTGAATATCCTCCGGCGAAATCTCCCAGAAATGATTGATCATCTTTCCAAGAGCAGAATCATCCAGCATCATGTTGGAAACCGCAACTTCTATATAGACCATAAGGCAGTCCACCTTATGTTTATCTCCCAGCCGCATGGGACGGATCAGAATATCACTGCAATTTTCCAGCCTGCTTCGCAGATATTTCTCATTCTCCCTCAGATTTGCAGATACTTTCCGGGATTCTTCCAGTTTCTTCAATAATTTCCCACCTCGTTTCATACCGGTACATCGTTTTCGATGTACCAGACAGATCTGTTGCCAGTCGGCAATATTCCTAAACTCACTTATACACACATGGATGCACAAAAAAAGAGAGGCATCCCGCCTCTCTTAGAATTTCCCGATATTCAGATATTATACCATTCTTATCTGTGTCCCCTGGATTTCTCTTTCTCTGCACGTTCACGTTCTGCATCCTCAGCCTCAATAGAACGCATGATAGCCATTCTCTGATTCTCGATATGCTGGAAAGAAAGCTGTTTCGCGCGTTCCACGTCGCGCTCTCTGATCGCCTTTGTCAGTTCCTCATGTTCCTTCACCAGAACATCTCGTGTTTCACCTTCTTTCAGATATTCCACACGATAACGATAAATCTGCTCACGCATATTGTTGAGTACCTGGATCAGCCTCTTATTATCAGAAGCCTGATAAATAACCTCATGGAATGCAACGTCAGCCTCCGCAAGCTTAACAAGATTTCCCTCTGCGATCGTATGTTCAAACTCCTTGGCAGCAAGCCAGAGTCTCCTCATTTCTTCTTCAGTCATACGGGCACATGCTTTCTCAATAGCTACATTCTCAAGAGCAATACGAACCTCCAGAACATCATTCAGATCCTTCTCTGTGATATTGGCAACCTGGGCACCACGTCTCGGGATCATCACTACCAGACCTTCCTGCTCCAGCTTACGCATTGCCTCTCTGATAGGAGTTCTGCTCACGCCAAGTCTCTCTGCCAGCGCAATCTCCATCAGTCTCTCACCAGGTTTCAGTTCGCCCTTCAGGATTGCCTGACGCAGCGTATTAAAAACCACATCCCTTAATGGAAGATATTCATTCATATTTACTGAAAAATCACTTGTCATTTGTATTCCCTCCTGCTTTCGTTACTTCTGTGGCAAAAACCGTCTTCGCCAGCCGGCTCTCTCTGAGAACCTCTGCTGCCGCCTCCATCTTCTCACGATCATCAAAGATTCCGAACACTGTAGGACCACTTCCACTCATCATCGCCTTTAACGCACCATGACTCTCCATCAGTGCTTTGATTTCGCCAATTACAGGATATTTCTCTATAATTCCCGGCTCAAAAACATTTCCCATCTTCTGTGTCATTGCCAGAAGATCTCCACGTTCTATATCTCCTATCATCCCGTCAATATCCGGATGAGAAGAAATCTTATCCAGCTGAAGGCTCTCATAGGCAGCTTTGGTGGAAACATTGATTCCGGGCTTACCGATCAGTACAAAACAGTCCGGCACCTGAGTGATCCTGGTCAGTTTCTCCCCGATTCCCTCTGCCAGGGCAGTTCCTCTCATCACACAGTACGGAACATCTGCCCCGATATTCACAGCACGATCCATCAGCTCCTTCTGGCTCAGTCCCAGTTTAAAAAGCCGGTTGATCCCCACCAGTGCAGCTGCCGCATCCGAGCTTCCGCCTGCCATACCTGCTGCCACAGGAATAAATTTCTCAAGATGGATATCCACACCACCCTTAACCTGAAATTCATCCATCAGAAGCTTCGCCGCCTTATACACCAGATTTCGTTCATCATTCGGAATATAGGAATAATTGACAGACAGGGAAATCCCCGGCTTCCTCACCCTCTTCATCTCCAGAACATCATACATCTGTATCGTCTGCATGATCATCCGGACTTCATGATAGCCATCCTCTCTCTTTCTGAGAATATCCAGTCCCAGATTTATCTTCGCCAATGCACGTAAACGCATAAAATCCTCCGTTTCCAACAATATCATCCGTATATAACTGTACTTTCGCAATTATATTTGTACTTTGTATACAATAAAACTCTTTGCGCATATTTTAAATCATTTTTTTTTAGTTTTCAATATAGGAGTTTTCATTTTTTCCGGAAATTTTTTTCATTATCATCCCTGCCTGACAAGAATTAACGACTGCCCCGGCTTTACCTCTTTTTCCGTAAGACTGTTCACACCCGAAATCTCATCCACAGTTGTATAAAATTTCTTTGCAATATCCCACAGGGTATCTCCGGCCTTTACAATATAGACCGTAATTCCCGGCATACTTTCCAGTTTCTTACGATCCAGTGGCTGTTCTTCCACAGATTCAATAAGCTGCTCTTCCCACTGTCTGAACACAAGCACATTCAGTCCCACCGCCGCCTTGACTTCAATCTCATCCCCATCTGCCATTGCAGTGGAAAGCTGTTCAAGGTCAGCCTGAAGTAAATATGTGCAATCCTTCCCGATCTCTTCTGCCTCGATCAGATGGGTAAACGGAAGCATGGCATCCATAGAATAAAACGGCATTTCATCATTTCCAATAATATACAGGATCTTGAGTGCCACAATTCCTTCTGCCACAATTCCCTTATCCGTAATCCTGGTCTTATCTACTTTTACCTTACCGCTGCTGTGGCAAAGCTGCAAAACTTTTCCCTGACTCTCCTTAACTTCTATCCGGTCTGTCAGACGACACCTGGAAAAATTCCGTACCAGAAGACTTTCCAACATTTCCTTTTTCCGATGAAGAACACATTCTTTGTGTGGGCTGTATGCATCAAGAAGAAGTTCATGCTCCTCTTCCCTGTACATTTTCATATTTAATTCCAGTACCACATCCACCTGCAGGATACGTTCTTCACCATCCGGATCAGGCTTTACCTCTATCCCCTGATGAAGAAGAGACACCTCAATATGTGGGATCAGATCTTCCATACAGCCACTGCATTCCATCTCATTGGAAAAAGGCATGGTATACTCCAGCCACTGAGGTGGATTCTCCTCTTCATACCCTGTATACAGAAGAAAAACTGCAAGCTCTCCTTTCACCCGGAGTTTGTTCTCTCCCGGCCGCAGATCCAGATTCCTCGGTTCAGCCATATACCACAAAAGGTTTTCTACATTAGGTCTGTTTGACGCAAGAGTAATATCATCCTTAATGCGCAGAGTATCTTTTTTATGTACACGAAGACTCATAAGCCGGACTTTCTCCGTTTTCACAGAGACTTCCTGATCCTCTGCGGAAACCGGAAGTTCAACGACTGCCAGTTCATCTACCACTGCATAAAAAGTTACAATTGCTTTAATATTCAGTTTTCTGGAATGGATCATATGAACACTGAGATCCTCAATCTCCCATTTCAGACACAGCTTATCTCCCCCTTCGATTCCCTCCAGATTAATCATCTCATCCAGCGGAAGCTTCGCAGAAAGGCTGTAAATCCTGCCCTCTTTTTCCCCCACATAAAGCAAATCTGCATTTAATGTCCCTTTAAGAAGCGCTCTTCCTTCACTCAGCCTCACTTCCTCCATGGAAACATCCGCTTTGCTCTGCACCAGTCTCCCGATATCCGGTTTCACATCGGACACATTATAGTCCTCGTCAAAAGTCGCCTGCGCTGCCGCTTTATTTTTGATACGCAGCATCTGAATACTTTCTTTTTTTAATTCCAACCTGCTTCCTTCCTTTCTCTGTTTACTTTATGATAAAACCCAAAAATTCTATCGGTTTCTCTGTTTCTCTGATTTTCAGGACAATACAGGGATAAGACGGTTCACTGCCTGCATCCGCTTTCTCCGGACCTATCAGCCTTGTCTTGCAGAATACTGCGTTCTCTGATTCGGAAACCTCCTCCACCTGAATACTGTACCCTCCTGTAAGCTGCTCTCCATATCCCTTCATCAGATACCTTATATCTCCCACCTGATAGGTCATCTGAAATACTTTCTTTTTCTTCTGTTCCATCAGTTCTGAAATCTCTTCCGGAATTTCCTCCTGCTTTACGATCGTATATTCCAGAGGTGTACGTTCGCCCTCCTCAATCCTGATAAACTGACAGCCCGCCGGCAAAAGAGCCAACAGCAACACACAGAGCAGTCCTCCTGTCCTTTTGCCCATAATGCACCCCTGCTCATTCTTCGCTAAATATTCTATGCCGGATACAGCCCTGTTATTACCATACTCTATGCTATATATCCGACAGTAACTGCTTTTCTGCAGGAAAGAATCCTGTCCTGAGTGCTTTATTTAATGCCAAAAAATCATTATACTATGATTTATTTCTTGCAGGATATCTCATAATTCCTTATAATAACTTCTATACTTATATATGGGCATCAGCATTATATAATGCCCGGAAAGGAATTAACGAATGATACGATTTATCCTCGTCTGTATTGTTGTGATCGGATACCTGATCCTGTCCATCCCCATCCTGCTGGTCGAATGGATCATCGGCAGATTTTCTCCTGAAAAGAAGGATATCAGCTCCCTTAGGATCATCCAGGCAGTATTCCGATTTATCCTTAAGATCACCGGTGCAAAGATTACTGTGATCGGAGAAGAAAATGTGCCAAAGGACACACCTGTACTTTATATCGGCAACCACAGAAGCTACTTCGACATACTTCTTACTTACTCCCGCTGTCCGATCCGTACAGGCTACATTGCCAAAAAAGAGATGGAGAAAATTCCTCTTCTTTCCACATGGATGCGTTATCTCCACTGTCTCTTCCTTGACAGGAAAGACATCAAACAGGGACTCAAAACGATCCTGACCGCAGTAGACAAAGTAAAATCCGGAATTTCCATCTGTATTTTCCCGGAAGGAACCCGAAACAGAAATAAAGATGAGCTGGACATGCTTCCCTTCCATGAAGGAAGCTTTAAAATCGCTACCAAGGCCAATTGCCCGATCATCCCAATTGCGATCAGCAATTCAGCCAACATTTTCGAGGCACACTTCCCGAAGATATCTCCTGCAAAAGTTGTAGTAGAATACGGTAAGCCAATCTATCCGGATGAACTGAGCAAAGAAGATAAGAGGCATGTCGGAGAATATACGCAAAACGTAATTCGCGAAATGCTTATAAAGAACAAACCACTGACCGAAAAATAATAAGACTATCACCAGTCCGGCAGAGCGTAAAGACAAAAATTTACGCTCTGCCGGACTGTTATATATCAGAATTTCCATTGTATCTGGACTAATCCGGGAAATACCTTAAGTGACCTGATCATCTTATCAACTGTAAACCTCTTCTCCTCAAAATCAATCTCTCCCCACAGACTTATATTAGATGCTACCTTTTCCATCTGCTCCGGTGTCGCATGATTCTCCGCAAGCACCGATAATTTCTCCAGCTTTAACTGATGTATCTGGTCTATTTCTTCCACTCTCTGATTAATATAATCTGTCAGTGTTTCTCCGGCACCTGCCAGAGAATCCACAAGCAGAGAAATCTCCTTTTCTATTTCCTCAATCTCCCTGTAAATCTGCTTTACCTGCGGATTTTCCTTTAAATTCGTATAAGCGGCAGGAGACTGTCCTTCGCGCAGCTTACGTACCATCTCTTTATATACATAATTCTCCACATCTTCAGTATAAACCTTCCCGCACCCCGGGCAGGCTTTGTTGTTCAGACGCTTCGTACATCTCAGGTACTGTTTACCGGACTGTATTTTAATACTCATAAGTGCATATCCGCAATTGCCACATTTCACTTTCCCTGCCAGCCATGTATTCACAGCTTTTCGGTTGGCCTGAATCGTTTTATTTCTCATAAGCTTGATCCTGCAGTTCAGCCACTGCTCCGAAGACACAAGCCCCTCATGAGGTGCCACCACCAGCATATGTCCCTTAAGATTCTGCAGCTTATCTGTCTGCGCATCCCGCCCCTGATAAAGATAACATCCATGAATCCCGTCAAACTGCTCCGGACTGCTTACTATATTGGTTCCATGGCTCCTGAAAAAACGGTACACATCCATATCAGCCCGCACATATACCGGATTTCTCAAAAGCTGGGCCAGCATGGAACGTATCAGTTCCTTTCCGTAGAACTGCACTCCCTTTTCCGCATAATATCTGGTGATATCCCCATAAGAAGTGTCCGGTTGTTCGTACATATCAAAAATTTCCCGCACAATTGCCGCTTCCCCGGGTTCTTCCACAAGCTTCTTTGTATGGATTCCTTCCATCAGGATCTCCTCTAGCCGATAACCATAAGGAGGCTTGCCGCCCATGCGAAAACCTTTCTGACTTCTGGAATAATATGCGTCGCTGACACGCTTCTGAATAGTCTCACGTTCCAGCTGCGCAAACACAATGCAGATATTTAACATTGCCCGTCCCATAGGTGTCGAAGTATCAAATTTCTCTGTAGAAGAGACAAATTCCACCTGATACTGCTGAAACAGATTCATCATATTGGAAAAATCCAGAATAGAACGGCTGATCCGGTCCAGCTTATACACGATCACTTTCTCCACTTCCCCTCTGCGGATATCTGTCAGAAGCTGCTGAAGCTGTGGTCTGACTGTATTCTTGCCGCTGTAACCCTTATCCTTGTACTCTTTGAAACTTCCACCCTTTAACTCGTACTTGCAGAACTCGATCTGACTTTCAATAGAAATACTATCTGCTCTGTCCACTGACTGCCTTGCGTAGATTGCATTGATTCTCTTCATAGGGGTCCTCCTTTGTGAAATGAAATAATTGTTGTTTTGCCGGGCAATGTTGTTACCGTTCACCCTGCATTCCGCAACACGTCTTGCAATGCACAGAATAAACAGTAACCGGCACTGTAACCATTCAACAATTCCTCCTCCGGGAAGAAAAACCTGAGCGATTACATTTTGTCTATACAATTACGATAACAAATATTTAAAAATGTGTAAATCGACTTTTTTCTATCTTTATGTATAGATTTTTCCGACAGTTCCATTGTATAATGATGTCATAAACATTCCTCTACAATCAACTCGTTCCTCTGCTGATCATTTATAACTGTCCTGTACCGTTACCGTTCACTCTATACCTGTGTCACCGACTAAAAGGAGATTTCCCATATGAGAAGAAAATGTACCGATTCCCTGATATACTGGAAAAAAAATCCCGGCCGCAAACCTTTAATCCTCCAGGGGCTTCGCCAGACAGGCAAGACCTGGCTGCTTATGGACTTCGGAAATAAGCAATACGAACATACACTCTACATCAATCTGGAAACAGACCGCTCTGCTGCAGACTATCTGTCTGTTCCACATGATCCACAGGAAGTACTGCTTTTTCTGGAAACCTGTGCAGGAAAACCACTGCGCCCTGCCTCTTCCCTTCTGATTCTTGACAATATCCAGTGCATTCCTCAGATTTCCACACTTCTTACCTCTATTGCCCTGGACTTTCCACAATATCACATTGCCTCTATCTATAAAGGTGTGGTTAACTCTGATTCTTTCTCCGTCCACGACTTTGATATCCTGACTCTGTATCCACTGGATTTTGAAGAATTTCTGTGGGCCAATGCTGAGTTTGCCCTTACAAGAGAAATCCGCAATCATTTCTCCGATTTCAGCTCAATGGGAAAGAAACTCCACGAAAAAGCCCTGTCACAGTTCCGTCTCTATCTGATCATCGGCGGAATGCCTGCTGCCATTATGGAATACAAAAAAGAAAAGAAGCTCCTGCTGGTACCTGACACCTAGCAAAAGCTCCTTACATCTGTATCCTGTTGACACCGGATTATGCTCATGCATACTGAAAATCCCTGCCTTCCAGCTTCTGTCAGGAGAAGAAACCACCGCCGGTACAGCCTGTATCGAAACCTTTCTGGCACAGCACTTTATCCGGAATGGCTATGCCCTCTCCTACTGGTCCAGCGGCAACCAGGCGGAAGTTCCCTTTTTACTGTCCAAAAACAG
>SKEY01002449.1_pt2 | contig 18793 bp, 13 predicted proteins | sample 4843871 | NCBI WGS metagenome assembly SKEY01 (sample SAMN11008797, study PRJNA524170) | human gut metagenome | biome: Human fecal sample; material: Feces; isolation source: fecal sample from pouch patient p36 | host: Homo sapiens | place: Israel: Tel-Aviv | collected 2016-12-04 | reverse complement strand
GGATATCGCTCAGATCTTCCGCAACCACGGCTTTGATCCCGAGGTTCAGGAGTTCAATGCCCCGGCGCCCAGTAGGTTGGCATTTGCCGTTACCGGTATTCTTGCGTTTGCCGGTGCCCTGCTGATGGGCATCGGCGGCGGTATCGGCTTGGTCGGCACCTTGCTGGCCATTGTCGGTGCCGTGCTCTACGTGCTCGAGCGCACGGGACATCCCGTGGTTTCGCGCCTGGGAAAGACCGGTGTGAGCCAAAATGTCATCGCCTATCACAAGGCCTCGGGCCCGCTTGCGTCTCCGCGCAACCGCCCGGTCGTCGTGGTGGCCCACTATGATTCCCCCCGTTCCGAGCTCCTTGCTCGCGAGCCCTACGCTCCGTATCGCGCGCTCATCGCCAAGCTCCTGCCTGTCGCCACGATCGCGCCCGCGGCTGTCGCCATCCTGCGTATCCTGCCGCTCCCCGGCGTGCTCAAGGTGCTGCTGTGGGTTGTCGCGATTTTGGCCTCCCTTGTGGCACTGGCCAACGCCGCCAATATCATCTCCAACCGTTTTGTGCTTCCCTACACGTCTGGCGCGGTGTGCAACAAGTCCTCTGTTGCCGCTATGCTCGGTGTCATGGACAACGTTGCCCCCTATCAGGGCGAAAACGAGTTCCCCGACGACATTCCGTTCGATACCTATTTTGGCGAGCAGAAGCGTCGCGCCGAGGAAATGGCGCGCGCGGCGGCCGAGTATGCCGCGGCCCAGCAGCAAAACGACTACGGCAACACCATTGAATATGAGGAACCTTCCTACGATGAGGACGAGTTTGGCCAGCCGGTGGCGCCTGTCGACGCACCCGAGCAGGACGAGGCTTTTGATGGACAGATCGATGGTTTTGAGGATGCCTCTGCCGACGAGACACTGATCGGCGTTATCGCCCACGAGGCTCAAGACCAGACTGTCCAGGCAGAAGTGTCCACCGAGGAAGAGTCCACCGCCGAGCCGGCGGAGGAGCCCGCGGTGGTCGAAGTCGCCGAGCCCAAGCTCTATCGCAATGCCGCCGGCAATATCCGCTTTGGTTCGGATGCCATCCGTGCGCTCGGCATGCTTCCCAAGTCCTGCGCGCTCGATTACGAAGAGGGCGAGGAGCCGACGTTCGAGCCGGAGCCTGCTCCCATTGCGCAGGAGCCCGCACCCGCGGCAAATACGGCTGTTGCTCCCGCCGAGCCGGTCGCTGCCCCTGTTGCTGCCGCGGAGCCTGACGCAGAGCCCGCGCTCGATTCTGCAGCCGGTCTGGATATTCTGGCGCCTGCCGCTCCGGCACAGGTTGAAGACGAGACCGCCGACGAAGACTATGACGAGTATCCGCAGCGCGTGTCCTATGAGAGTGACACCGATTTCTCGGCCGAGCTTCCCTCGACAACGCCCCATGCCGATATCGCTTCCGCGTTCTCCTCGATTGGTGCCAGCGCTTCTAGCTTCTTTAAGGGTGCCTTTGCGAAGGGCAAGAAGTTCGTCGACGACTTTGAGGAAAAGCGTGCCGCTGCCCGCGAGGCCGCCGAGCGGGAGGCCATCGCCCAGCAGCAGGCCGCCGAGGCCGAGCGTGAGCGTGCGGCGCAGGAGTTCGAGCAGAGCGAGGCCGAGCAGCCGGAGCCTGTCGATGTCGCCGAAGCCACGACGTCCTTCGAGGCTCCGCAGCCGACATCCGCTGACGTTGCCGAGGCTACGACGTCCTTTGAGGCGCAGCAGCCGGTCGATGGCACCATGTCATTCGATGCCACGATGACGTTTGAGAAGCAGGGCACCGCAATTGCCGAGCCCCTTCCCATCTCCGATGATGCCAAGGATGCCGCCGATGATTCGGCTGTCGACGAGGCCGATTCCGTTGAGGCCAGCGCACCCGAGCAGGTCGAGGCTCCTGTTATGGAGCAGGAGCCCCCTGCGATTGACGAGGCTCCCAAGACGGATGAGTCCAGGCCTTATTCTACGCAGATCTTTACCATGCCCGCGCCGAGCGACCCCGGTGCCACGGTGGCCAATGTCGCTCCCACGCAGGACGAGACAGTGGACTCCCTCATGGCGCAGATTTCGTCTCAGGTGCCTTCGCGCCAGCAAATGAATATCCCCGATCCGGCCTCCGCGCCCGCACCCTCTTCGTCGCCGCTGGCCTCGGTCCCCGATCCGTCGCTGCCTTCGATGCAACAGGCCAACGTCGCGTCCCGCACGTCGCTGTTCGATCTTCCCGATCCTTCGGCACAGACAAATGATCCCTTTGCGACGGCGCAGGGCCCCGAGCCCACATCGGCACCGGTCGCGACCCCCATGCCCATCTCCTCGGGCGCACAGCCGCTCGAGACCATCTCGGCTCCTGCTTCGACGGGCGCCAAGCCGCAGAAGCGTGGCCTGGGTGGCTTGTTCGGTCGCAAAAAGAAGAACGAGCAGGACAGCATGAGCGACTGGCTGGGCGTCGAGGACGATTACGATGCCAAGAAGTCCGGCCGCGGCATTGGCTCGTGGGATAACTTCGAGGATGACGACGACGGTTGGAAGGGCGGTGCCACCTCCTCCGATGGTGCTTCTGCCGAGGATATGCTCTCGGCCGTTGCCTCCATGGGTGACGATGAGCTGCTCGGCCACGATATCTGGTTCGTCGCAACGGGCGCGTCCGATTGCGACGGCGCCGGCATGAGGGCGTTTTTGGCCTCGCATCGTGACAAGCTCCGCGGTGTGTTCTTCATCAACCTCGAGTCTATCGGTGCCGGCAGGCTTTCGGTGGTAACGGTCGAGGGCGAGCAGCAGCTGTTTAAGGGCGATCGCCGCATCATGAATCTTGTCAGCAAGGTGTGTAAGTCGTTCCACGTCGATTGCGGCGCGTTCGAGATGCCCTATGCAAAAACCGATGCATCCGCAGCGCTCGAGGCGAGCCGTCGCGCCCTTACGATCGCCGGTGTGGACGCTCCGCGCCTTGCCTGCGCTCGCACCGAGGATGACCTGCCGTACAACGTCAATCCGACCAATATCGCTACGGTGTCCGAGGTCGTGACCGAGGTTATTCGTCGTTCGTAGACAGACCCGCTAAGGAGTCAGCGTGTTTTCGTACATCAAGCGCCATTGGCCCATCTATCTGATTTTGACCCTGATCGCTATCGCATTGGGTTTTGGGGCCGCTTATGTCGTTGGCGTTAAGGGCTCGACGCCCGAGACAACAATGAACGAAGAGGTGGAGCAAGAGCAAAGTTTGGGTGCTGATGGTATTTCCGAGTCCGATCAGGCAGCCATCGATGGCGGTTCGTCATCTGCTGAATAGCCGATTCATCGTTTATGCCCAAGGCGGGCGAGCCGGGAGACTGGCTCGCCCGCTTTTTCGTCGTGCTAGCGCCTCTTTGTGGCTGACCTAAGGCGAGCGAACCATATGGCTGCAGCGCCCGAGGTCAGGAGTGCGGTGATGCATGCGGCGACGGGAACAGATCCCGTTGCCGGCAGGTTCTGAGGCAGGGTGCATCGTTGGATGACGCGGTCCTCATCATGCGCCTCGAGTTTATCGCCACCGCCGTTGCGGCAAAGATCGACGCGCGCGCTGTTGGCAAGTGCGGTTTGGGGCGTATAGGACGACGTTGCCTGCATATGCACGACTGCGCCTCGGGCATCCGAGTTAAGGACCGCCTTGGCATCGTCAAGATCGTCGTGTTCGTCTTTAAGGTCATCCCGGGTCCAAGAGCCCGCCTCGCTTCTGGTTGTAAAGTCGGCGGCTACCGCACCGTATTCAAAACGGATGCCCGTGATGACGGCGTCGTCTGCAAGATCAATCTCTTTCGTATCGAGCGTGACGGACTTGTCCGTCGGGATATCTGCTTTCCATAGGTGCCACCCGTCGTAATCGACGAGACGCGCATCGTCGCCCAGCAGCTTTGTGACCTCTTCCGTTTCGAGCCAAGGATTGCGATGCCCGTCGTCAAGCGTTGCGTTAACCTGCTTGCCCGTATCGCTTGTTCCTGCCGGAGACGTTCGATACCAAACGTTGCACAGCCCGTTTAGATCACCGATCGCAATAGGGGTTTCAACGGCAACAAGTTTCGCTGCGCCATCTTTGGCGCACTCAAGGTCGTCGGTGATGGTCAACTCGTCGACCCAGGTGCTCGACTCATTTTTGGCGTCGATGGTATAGGAGAAGGCCCCTTGCGTATTGGCCTGTGCTTTGGCTCGGTTTTTTCCGTCGCCGTTGGCAACGAGTTTGCTTGTGACTGGCCGTGCAATCTCTTGGCGTTTATCGACGCTTCCCCTGATCTCGATGGGGGTATCCTTCATGGCCATGGTTTGAACTTCTCCCGTGGCCTTTACTTCAAACGTTATCTCTTCGGCGAGGTCGTAGGTACGCGGAGACATCGTTTCGCGCAGGGTGTAGGTGCCGGGTGAAAGGTGCTCAATGTGGTGCGGTTTGCCGGATGAAGTCCAAGAATCGATTTCGTTGCCATTGGAGTCGCAGAGGACAAGCTCGGCGCCTGTCACTTCCTGACCTCCGGTCGCGTCGACTTTGGAGACATCGAGCTTGGTGTAGTCGTTGGAAACGTCATGGTGCACTTCGATCACGGGCGTTTGCTGGTCAGCGTACGACAACTTCACAGTGTGTGGAGTCGGGTTGAGCAGATAACCTTCGGGCGCTTGTGTCTCGACGACCTCGTAGGTAGCGGTACCGCATCCCAGCGAAAGATGGTCGACTCGCGCATGCCCCCGTTCGTCGGTTGTAACGGTGGCGACGGTTTCGCGATCCAGGGAAACGATGCTGCCATCGGTTCGTACGATGTCGCCATCAGCGCGGATGTCAAACGTGGCTCCAGCGAGGGTGCGCCCACCTACAGCATCCGTCTTAATGATTTCGATGCTTCCGGTTGCGGCGTCGTCATAGAACGAGGAGACGGCGACCGGTGTCAGATTTCTGTCGGCGGGAATCGTTATCTCCAGGTCTTCTCCGCGCAGATACGGTACCTTGGCCGATGCCTCGTGCACGTAGTATGTTCCGGGATTAAGTGATTCGGGCAGCGTGACGGAGCCGGTTGTATCGGTTGTGAAGGTATTCATTACATTGTGGGCCGGATACCAACATGTTTGCGAAACGGGCTCGTGGTGGCTATCAAGCAGCTGGAACGCAAAGCCGGCAAGTGGCACGGTGCCGCCGGTCTGAGCATCGCGCTTTACGATTTGAAGGTGTGTCGATAGGGCATGGTTGTCGACGATGTACTGAAGCTCGGCGCCGTCTGCGGTCTGCTCCGCTGTGATGGTCCATTCCCCTGCTTGCTTAAATCCTTCAGGGACCGTTTCTGCAACCTCGCGAACGGTGTAGCCCGCGCGGTCGTAGGGAATGGCACCGTGAGCGCCGACGGGTCGCTTGCCTGCGCCAAACCATGCTTCGGGCTGGTCTTTGGTGGAGGCAAAGCCGTAAACGTTTGTGGTCAACGTGCCGACGACTTGTTGGGAGCTGTTGCTGACAACTTCAAAGACGACGCCTCCCGCCGGCTGCTCAAGGCCGGACTCATCGTTATCGCCACGGTCCTTAAACTTCGAGATTTCAAGGTCAAAGGCGATGGGGATGTTGGGAATACGGCTTTCGAGCTCAACGATGCCCGTATCTCCGAGTTGCTCGGCACCGACGGTGTAGCTCCAACAGTCGTTTGAAATCAGGTAGCCCTCGGGCGCTTTCGATTCGTAGATGGTAAAGGTGCCCAGAGGAACGTCATTGAGGATCGCCCGTCCGTTTTCGTCGGTCGTAAGGGTGCGAGTCCAGCCGGGAGTTGATTGCGAGACGCAGGTGAATTCAGCGCCCGCAAGCGACGCTCCAACCTGGGCGCCGGCATCCGTGGCGGCATCGATTTTTGCAATACGCAAGGTGATGGTGCCGGGCTGCTCGTTGATAGTGACATGTTCGCCGCTGTTTTGTGTGGTGAAGGTTATTCGGTCGCTTCGAGGGATATAGCCTGCCGGGGCTTTGGTTTCGACCAGGTAATATGCCGTATTGGGCAAAAGTGTTGCTTGTGCACGCCCGTTTTCGTCCATCTGGATAGTGCCGACACGTGCATCGCCCGCACTTTCAAAGATATCGAAGGTTGCGCCACCGAGTCTGTAGGTGTCGTTGCCGGCGGTGATGCCAGCCTGGGACGATTGTTTTTGGAAAGATACGGAGACGGCGGGCAGAACATAGAGCATGTCCTGGTGTCGACCCTCGCCCGAGACCGGGCCGTGATAACGCCTGGCTCGATGTGGGGCTGCCTTAATGGATCCGGACTTAGCGCTGTCGTAGAGCCAACGTGCAGCCGCTACGGCCTCGGCGTTTTCGTAAAACCTACCGCTCCTGGCAACTCCCTTGCTATTTGTATACGAATAGGTGCCGTCGGGGCGCGTGGTTCCGTTGAGCATCCACACGGCAATCTGGGTGGCGGCACGGGCGAGATCGGGCGACAGATTGTGGCCGCCAAAGGATGTACTGGAGGGGTATCCGTGACAGACGATGGCGGCAAATTCGTCATCGAGCCATGTCCAGCCCTGGTTATATGTGCGCCATGGCCCTCCCGGCTTGCTGGGGCCGGGGCAGTCTTGATTCATGCAGTACGAAATCGAAGTGTCCTGTGCCTCGTATTTACCGACACCGAAGGGGCCGCAACCGTCGCTTATGGTGCGGAAATTAAGGGCGTCACTCCCGTCGACGGCGAGTGCGGCCCCTGGGGCCAGACAGCCGATCAGAAAAAAGAGGAGCAGGAGCAGCGGACCTGTTGCGATTGCGCTGTGGACAGAGTGCGTGGGTGCGTTGGACATGGCTGCTCCTTATCCCTCGTGCGCCGCACGGGGAGGCCGCGGCGCTTGGGATGAGGCTACCGCCATGGTTCATGCGGGTAAGTACCAGAAGCTGACCAAAAGCTTGCCCGATTTCTGACAAATCGAGCTCAAATACAACAATCAGATAAAAGCGCAGGTAGAAATAAATGAAAAAGGACCCCCACGGGTCCTTGTCTCCATATATTTATGAACTTATGGAAATAAATTCATAAATTAAACAAGAAAAAAGATATTTGGATCGATGTGAAGACGGTAATCTCACATCGATCCAAATACAAGTCTATGACAGGAGTTGTTCGATTGTTGCCTTTTGGTCATCGCTGGCCTGTATGGCGGGATCAAAGATCGCGGTCGAGATTGGAAGACCCTTTATATTGACCGCTACTTTGATGGCGGAAATAAACAGATCGCAGGCGTCGTAGACGGCCATGAGCGACGAGATGCGCTTGGCGCACTCGATGGCGGTCGCGAAGTCGCCTGCCTGGTAGGCGCCGTGCAGCTTCACAAAGAGCTCGGGCTCCACGTTGGTGAGGCCACACAGAACGCCGTTGCCGCCGCTCGCGCGGTTGACCAGGTAGTACTCGTCGAAGCCGGAAAGGACCGAGAACTCGGGGTTGACCTTGCGGACGGCGCGGATGACCTTGCGCGTGTGACTGATGGTGTCGACCGTGTCCTTGATGCCGCAGATATTCGGATGGGCGGCGGCGAGCCTGGCCACGAGCTCGGGCGACAGGTCGGTGCCGGTGCGCGCCGGAAAGTTGTATAGCACGACGGGCAGGTCGGTGGCGTCTGCGATGCCACCAAAGTACTTTTCGGCAGCGTCGTCGGTGGGCCCGAAGTAGTACGGCGAGACCGCCAGAACTGCGTCGGCACCGGCCTTCTGGGCATAGCGCGTGAGTTCGAGGACGTTGTCGTAGGTGGTGTCACCCACGCCGACGAAGACCTTCATGCGGCCGGCGACCCGCTCGACGGCAAAGTCGATGACCGACTTCTTGTCCTCGAGGCTCACGCTGTAGAACTCGCCGATGCTGCCAAACAGCAGCACGCCGTTGATGCCCGCGTCGGCCAGGTGGTCCAGGTGCCTGCCCCACAGCTCGTAATCGATCTTTCCATCATCGTCGGTGATGGTGATGGAGGGGCAGAAGACTCCCTCAAACATGTGTCACTCACTTTCCGGGGTCACACCCCCACGAATCCCTGCACTGCCGAGAAGGACCTAGAGGTAGTAGGCCTTGACGGCGTTATCGTAGAAGACACCCTGCTTCTCGGCGTCGGTGAAGACGTCGGAGTCCTCGATGAAGCTATAGAGGTCCTTGTAGTCGAACTTGGTGAGGACGCAGGGGGAGTCGGTGCCCCAGATGATCTTGTCGGCGCCCAGGACGTCCTTCGCCATCGCGATGTACTCGAGCGCGGTGGGATACGGGTAGGCCTCGGGAGCGACGTTCCAGGGCAGCGCGGAGAGATCGACCCAGACGTTATCGTGGGCGAGGTACGGAAGCGCGCACTTGAGGACGTCGCCGTCCTCAAGGGACGGGGCGAGCAGGTGGCAAACGACAATGTGCAGGCCGGGGTACTTCTTGGCCAAGCGATACACGGCCTCGGGCTGGCAGCTGGACTGGTTGGGGCTGCCGATGTCGAGCACCAGAGTGGCGTCCTCGACCTGGGCGATCCTGTCGATGAGGACCGTCATCTCGGGGCCGTCGACCGCGAAATCGCGGTGGTAGCCGGAAAGGCCGCCGCCCACAGAGACCTCGAACTTGAAGACGTGGGCGTGCAGGTCGTTGATGAAGTGCTCGAGGATCTGCTGGGCGCAGCGGCAGAAGGGGTCGAGCATGACCGCGGCTTTGAAGCGGTCAGGGTACTTCTCGGCGCATTCCATGGCGTACTCGTTCTGCAGGCCGTACAGGACGCCCTGCAGCAGGATGGCCTTCTCGACGTCGTTTTCGTCCATGACGTCCATGAAGGTCTCAACGAGGTACTCCTTGTCTCCCTTGCCCTCGGGGATGATACGGAACTCTTCGCCGGTGGCCCAGCGACAGTTGCCGTTGCCCAGGGGGCGCAGCTCTCCGGCCTTGCCCATGGAGCCGATGTGGTCAAAGACGTGGGCGTGTGCGTCGATCTTCTTCATTTTGTTCTCCTTACGTCAAACAATGTCTAATGGATATATGGTCAGTGACGGATACGCTTTGCTGCCAGGTGGGCACCACCTCCAGTCGAACCCGCAGGCGCGGGACATAGAGTGGCCTTGCAATCCGGACGCTAGGCGGACTGCTCCTCGGCCTCCATCTCTTCCTCGGTCACGTCGTCGATCGGGACGAAGAGCGTGAACAGGAAGGCGAGGCCAAAGGCGAGCGCCAGCGAGATGCAGAAGGGGACGAACGCGCGGCTCATGAAGACGGGCAGCGTGGTGAGCGCGGGCAAAGCGAAGGCGGTGCCCGCGCAACCGAACAGGCCTGCCACGGCGGAGCCAATGCCGCCGGCGACGCATGCACAGACCATGGGCTTCTTGAGGCGCAAGTTCACGCCGTACATCGCGGGCTCGGTGATGCCCAGTAGCGTGGTGAGCGAGGCGGAGATCGCCTGGGAGCGGAACTTCTTGTTCTTAGTCTTGAGGGCGACGGCGAGCGCGGCACCGCCCTGGGCGAAGATCGCGCCGCCGAACAGGGCCATGATGGTGTCGAAGCCGTAGACCGCGACGTTGTTCATGGCAATGGGGAACAGGGCCCAGTGCAGGCCGAGGATGACGAGGAACGGCTGGAACGCGCCGATCAGCGCGCCGGCGACGAGCGGCGAGAGGTTGTAGACGGCCTCGTAGCCCTGCGCGAGCCAACCGCCCACGATGGTGCCGAGGGGGCCGAAGACGGCCAGGGTGAGCGGGACGATAACGATGATCGTGATGGGCGGCGTGAACAGGCCGCGGAAGGTCTCGGGGATGATCTTGTAGCAGGCCTTCTGGACCCAGCTCGCGCAGTAGATGGCAAGAAGGATGGGGATGACGGAGCTGGAGTACGTCGCCTTCGAGAGCTCGAGGCCAAACAGGTAGACGGGCGCGTCCGCCGCCATGATGGTGGTGATGGACGGATACACCAGGATGCAGCCGAGAAGGACGGCGGTCACCGTGTCAACATCGAAGCGCTTTGACGAGGTGTAAGCAAGAAACACCGGGATGAAGTAGAACAGCGAGTCGGCCATCGCGTTGAGGATCGCATACGTGGTCGAGTCATCGGTGACCATGCCCGAGACCTGCAGAAGCGTCAGGATGCCCTTGAGGATGCCGACGGAGACGAGCAGGTTGATGATCGGGAGGAAGAACGAAGACAGCAGGTCGATGACCGCGTTGACGCCGCGTTGGAACGCGTTGGGCGTCTTTTCTGGGGCTTGCGTGGTTGTCACGGTTTCTCTCCTTTCTGAAGCGTCCTGTCAGACGCTGGCCTACATATAGTTGCAGATGTGCGGAAGGGCGGTCTCGGTATAGCCAAGGGCCTCGGCGCAGACCTTGCGGCCGTTGCAGACGGCGATGATGTCGTCGAGCATCCTGTCGCGCATCTCCTCCATGGACTCGGGGCCGTAGATCGTCGGGCTCGCGTCGAGGTCGGTGTTGTCCCTCATGGCCTCGTAGGTGCGCTTGTTGGCAGTCAGGCGATACACGGGCGCGATGGCGTTTCCGGTGGGGGTGCCAAGACCGGTCGAGAAGACCACGAGCTGGCAGCCGCCGGCGATGATGCCGCCCACGCTGGAGGGGTCGTTGCCGGGGGTGTCCATCACGACGAGGCCCTCGTGCGGATTGAGCTGCGCCGCGTACGGATAGACGGCGTTGAGGGGGCTGTGGCCTCCCTTGTGCACGCAGCCGAGAGACTTCTCCTCGAGGGTCGTGAGTCCGCCAGCCATATTTCCAGGGCTGGGGTTGCCCTCTCGCATCTCGGCGCCAAACATCTGGACGTACTTCTCGTAGTCGTAGACGATCTTGAGGATGTCGTCCGAAACTTGCTTGTCCTTCGCGCGGCGGGCGAGGATGTGCTCGGCGCCAAAGAGCTCGGGCGTCTCGCACAGCACGGAGGTGGCACCATGATTGACGAGCCAGTCGGAGACCTCGCCGATCAGCGGATTGGAGCCAAGGCCGCTCGAGGGGTCGGAGCCGCCGCAGTTGGTGCCGAAGATGAGCTCGGAGATGTCAGTGGGCTCGCGGACGCACCGGTCCGCCTCGGTGACCATCTTGCGGGCAAGGCGCGTACCCTCCTCGATCGCCCTGATGGAGCCGCCGACCTTTTGGATGACCAGGGTCTCGACGGGCTTGTTGGTGCGCTCGCGAATCGCGTCGACCACGATGTCGTTCTGGCAGCCCTCGCAGCCCAGGGAGACGCAAACGACGCCATAGATGTTCGGGTTCGCAGCGTAGCCTGCCAAGGCAGCAATAGTCACCTTCTGGTCGCAGTCGACCTGCGAACAGCCATTCTGGTTGTGGAAGGAGACGCAGCCCTCAACCGCGTTCGCGATCCTCTCCGTGGTGTCGGAGGCACAGATGCTCGTGGGAAGGATCAGGACGTGGTTGCGGATGCCGACGCGACCGTCCGGGCGACGGTAGCCCATGAAGGTGCGCGTGCCCTCCGTGGACGAGGAGGTCTTGGAGGCGACGGAGTCGGTGTCGGTGACGACGGAGTCCTTCAGGTCGTCGGAGCTGGCGCAGTTGTGCGTATGAACATGCTGCCCGCGCTTGATGTCCGTGGTGGCCACACCGATGAACTCGCCATACTTGACGATCTTCTCACCCTTGGGGATGTCCACGAGGGCAATCTTGTGGAACAGCGGGATGTCGTCGGTCACGGTAACGCTCGCCAGCGTGCCGTCCGGCATGGGATAGCGGGCCTCGGCGCCCGCCTCCAGTTGGTAGGTGGCGACGGCGACGTTGTCCCTCTGATCGATGACAACGGCGTTTTGGCCTTGGCTTACAGCGTCTGACATGTTTCCTCCCTATGTCCATTTGAATAACGTTCGTATTTACGAACGTTATTCGTTATACGGAACAATATATATGAAATGCTGAAGATCTCACACGGTCCCGCCGCGAATGGTTTTGGTTGGCCGGTGAACGGTTGCTTGAAGGGGCATGCCGCTATACTTACGGGGAAAGTTTGGGCGTTAATGAACAAGGAGAGTTGCCATGTCCTCGCGATATAATCCTGCTGGCCACCGCTCTACCTTGCGGGTTCTATCAATCTTTGAGGCCCTTTCGGCTACAAAGAGCGGACTTACCATGGCGGAGATATGCCGCATTGTAGGCGCTCCAAAAAGCAGTCTCTTCTCGATTTTGCACACCATGGCCGATTCAGATTACGTTAGTTATGACGAGACTACCGGTAGGTATTCGATTGGGCTTAAGACGTATCTGCTGGGCAAGGCATTCGATCGTGAGAGTGGGGGATTGACCTCTTTTGAGACAGCCATGCGAAAGGTTGTCGCATCGTGCGGAGAGACCTGTCAGCTCGGTGTGCTCGACCACGGTCGTGTCCTCTATATTTCGCGCGTTGATTCCCCCCAGCACATTCGTCTTTCATCGGAAATCGGTAAGACCCTTCCTGCGCACTGCACGGCGATTGGAAAGGCGATTCTATCTCGATGGGATGAGGAGTCGGTTCGCTCGCTGCTTCCTTTCCCATTCGAAAAAACGACTGAGCATGCGGTAAAACACATAGATGACCTGATGCGGCAGCTCGAGGAGGTCCGACGGTGTGGTTTTGCATATGATCATCAGGAGATGGCAGAAGGGGTTGAGTGCATTGCCGTTCCCATAGAAAAAGGCGGGCGTCTCTATGGTTTAAGCGTTTCGGTCCCTGCGTATCGTTTTGACACTGAGGTGCAAAACGGGGTAGAACACGCGCTTTCTGATGCAAGGGATCAGTTGGAGCGCGTTTCGTAGGCTTTTGCGCCGCAGTGCGCGGTGCGCGATTGCATGGTTGATTTTCAATCTCAACGCAACAGCCGGAACGGATGCCGCGTTTTCGCAGCTAACGCAACGCGGAAATAGCCCCCGGCACCTGGCCGTCGCCTCGTTTCCGCAGGTGGAGGGGCTGTGGAGGCCGGTGCCCCCACGCTGCTGCGGCATGCTCCGCCAGCTCGCCGCAGCAGCCGCTCCGGACTCAGCGCAACGGGCCCTCCGGCCCATGCCCCGGCGCGGCCCGCGCAAGATAGAGGCGTCGCCCGGGAGGCCGGGCGTCACCGTCAGCCGGCGCCGGGCCTGCCGCATCATGGGGGAGGACGGCCCGGTCGGCGCATGCGGCGGGAAGAGGTCCAAGGTGCACCCCGGGGCGGTCAACGAGGCCGACGCGCCGAGCGTCGTCGCGTGCGGCCTCGGCGGCAGGGCGCCGCGCACCCATATATGCGGCGACCTGGCCTACGTGTGCGTCGGGGCCTCGTGGAGCTGCGCCCGCCTGCTCGTCGACCTCTACAACAGGGGGATCGTCGGCCACTCCGCCGGGCCCGGAAAGGACGCCCGGCCGGTCAAGCCGGCGTTCGCGACGCCCTCCTTCCCGATCCCGGACATCGAGATATTCCACACGGACCGCGGCAGCGAGTTCAACAACGCCGAGATCGACCTGATGCTCGAGGCCCTCGGCATAGAGAGGTCGCCGTCGGCCAAGGGCTGCCCCCATGACAGCGCCGTCGACGAGTCGGCCGACGGGATACCGAGGGCCGAGCTCGCCCGCCGCGAGACGTTCGGCACGACGCGAGAGCCCCGTCCTCTTCGCGGCCGTGGTCAACGAGACCCCTTGCAAACCGGATCGACACGCGGCGCTTGAGGGGGAATCCGGATTAGTCCGGATAAATCTGACAATGCGTATCCGCACCCTTACCTGCAGTTCCTTCCTTCAGATGGCCTGAAGATGCAGTAAATGGCCGTCTAGTTCGGATAGATCAGACGCGAATTATCCGAGGACCCATCCCTTGTTCTCGCCCTTGGGCTCGTAATGGATAACGCGGTCCTTTCGTAGCTTGCCGAGGAGGTTTTTGACCTTGTTCCGTCTCTGGTCATCGTTCAGCTCCGAGGAGAGCGATGGGAAAACGATCGCGTCGATGGCGGCGCGGCCCGCATGCCCGTGCTTCTTCAGGTAGTCGGTGATGAGGGCGCAGCAGTACTCGTCGGACTGGCCTCGGACCCTGATGTATTCCGCTCGCGTGCCGGTTGCCTCCGCCACCTCGGCCGCCACCCTGAGGTGGGGTCTTCTTCCCTCCACGAGTCCCTTGTTACGAAGGCGCCTCAATGCTACATCAGAGATGAGATGGCCCTTCTGGACCCGATCGAGCGCGAGCACGTCTTCGAATGGGAGCTCGGTGTCCTGCATGAGCAATCTCGTGTAGCCCTCGTCGACTACGCGCCCATAAATGGTCAGCTTCACTTCTCGGGGATCGCTCAGGTCGTAGTCGGGCAGGGGGAGGTATCGGTTGGCCTGCGAGCGGTTCATCCGCTCGATCCCGTATCCGAGATGGTCGATCATGTTCAGCTGTGTCATCGCTTGGATAAGGGTCGGATTCCGGTAGCTCCTGGGCATGTGCCCCTCCAGCGCGTACTCGTCGGGGACGCCCTCGAAGAAGGACCCGACGCTGGTGAACTCGAGTCGGTCTGGGTATTCCGTGACGCTGATTCTCGAGTGCTTCGTGTAGTCCTGGTGCGCTATGCAGTTGTGCATGGCCTCGAGCACGCTGCCCTGGTCGTACTTCTCGACCTCCCGCTGGATCAGCTCGCCCGGGGGCAAGAGCCGGATCTTGATGTTGCGGATCCTCGAGTAGAGTCTTGTCGTGGAGAGGATGAAGGGGATACCGAAGTGCTCGTAGGCGTGCTCCTGCCCGACGAGCTTCCAGGTGAGCTCGGCCATGAGGGGAGAGAGCAGGTAGGACGCCTCCGGTTTACCGAGAAGGAGGATGCAGGCGCGCGTGATGCCGCGCTTCGTGACGAGGCCGGCGTGCCTGAGAAACTCCTCGTCGGTCCAGGACTCGATTGTCTCGGTGGGGATGCGCGAGGCGTTGTGCTCGGCGAAGCCCCTCCTGGCGACGGCGATTGCCTCCGGCGAGAGGTCGGAGAGCTCTGCGTCTTCGACGATCTGTGCAGTCCAGTCCATCAGATGACTTTGGGCGCGGATTGCGTCGATCTTGTCGAGAGCAAGGGGCTCCGTGTTCTCTCCAGCGCGGCCGTACCAGTGTCCTTTCCATGCAATCGGTATTCCCTTTGGGGCGGAGGGAATTTCGAACATGAGGACCCGTCCGTTCGGATGAGAAACTGTCCTGACGCTTCGGAAGGTGGTGCTCGGATCGGTGTCGTCATTTATCTGACGCTTGAGGGAATCGATGCGCCTCGGGTCGGTACCGTACCCCGTTCCGACAACCGCCCTGGTCTTGTTCTTGACCCCGAACACCAACCATCCGGATTCCAAGTCGGCGAGGTTGGCCTCGTTGCTTAGGGCCGAGACATAGCGACCGATCCTGTCGGTATCGAAATCATTACTCGCCTCTTTGAACTCGATTGTCTCGTTTTCCCAATTGTCTATGAGGGAGTCGAGCAGCTTGAGGTTGTCTTCGTTCGTAGATTCTCTGGGCACGGGAGTCTCCAAAAAGTAAGTGGTTTATCAAATTATAAGAAAGATCGGGGGTTTAGTGATGAAGTCACTCTGTTCACGCGAGCTTGACGACGGGATGGGGGGCGGAGCTTGTTTCAGGGGTGGGCGCCCATGCGTGCGATGATCGAGATCGAGTGGATTGACGGCCACGTGACGAGGATTCCGGAGCACGCGCTTGGGGACGCGTTCGGCGAGAGCGTTCAAGCGGAGGTGGACATCAGGTTCGATGACCTGTCGGACGGGCTTGTGGTCGAGGTTCGCTACCATGAGCCAGACGGCGAGACGGGTGGAGACCCCCGGGGGCGGGCGTGCGCGGTGTACGCGGACTGCTTCTACAGTCTGATTGAGCCGGAGGATCTAGGAAGGGTCCAGTGTGTGCTCTACGAGGGGACCGTCCGGACTGCCCCGCGGTCCAACTTCCTGTCCGCACCCTCGGTTGGGGAAATTGCGTTGGCGGAATCGGCTAAAGCGCGATGGCGAAATTGGTTGTTTTTACAGTAGCACTAACACGCTCCCCCTGTGCTCCTTCAAGGTCGAGGCGCTGCTGCTTTTCTCGAGCGGCATGAGGTCCGAGGAGATGCTGGGGGTGCGGCCGAGCGGGCTGTGCCTCCGCGGCGACCCCTCCGCCCGCATCACCGGGGCCGTGCGGCGCGACAGCGGCGAGGTCGAGGAATACACGAAATCGAGCTCCTCGCGAAGGACGGTCCCCCTCGACCGCTGCACCGCCGACACGGTCGAGGAGTGCTTCGAGCTGAAGGGCGAGAGGCTTCGCGAGATGGGGATCAGGTCGCTCGACGGCCTTCCCGTGGTCGCCGAGCTGGTCGGGACCAAGTCGTACAGCACCTTCAAGAACGAGTGGGACCGCTTCGTCGGGCGCACGGGCTTCGAGGACACCAGGCCGTACTCGCTCAGGCACACGGTCGCGACGCTTAACCTGGCCCACGGGGAGAACATCAGGGCGATCTAGGCCGTCCTCGGGCGCGCCTCCCCTTCCTACACGCTGGACCTGTATGTCGGCTACATGCCGTCCATGAGCGCCGAGCTCTCGAACCGGTACTTCGACAGGCTTTCCAGCGCCCCGGACGGGAAATGACGCCTTGCCGCCTCAGGTGGCGCGGGATATACTTATCGGACGGCCAGAGATGGCTCATATCTTGCGGGCATCGCCAAGTGGTAAGGCATCAGCTTCCCAAGCTGACACTCGCGGGTTCGAGTCCCGTTGCCCGCTCCAGTTAAAGGCGCAAGCACGGCATCGTTACGGTGCCGTGCTTTTTTCAATAAAGCGCCGGGACTCGAACCCGCCAGGGTGCGAGCGTAAAGCAAACGCGAAGCGTTTGTAGCGAGCAGGCGAAGGCGCCGACAGGCGCCTGAAGCCGGTGCGGATTTGCGAAGCAAATACGCGGACGTCCTCATAGCCGCGCATGCGTCAAAATGTTAGGTTAATGCCTGCTGCCCATACTCGCACCCGCGCACGGTACAATGGTTGGGTTACGACCAACGTGCCAATAACCAAAAAGGAGCCGCTATGATCGATCGCTATACCCGCCCGGAGATGGGACACATCTTCTCCCTCGAGAATAAGTACACCATTTGGCAGGAGATTGAGGTCCTGGCCTGCGAGGCCCAGGCGGAGCTCGGCAAGATCGGTATTTCCAAAGAAGAGGCCCAGTGGATTCGCGACCACGCCAACTTTGAGAAGGCAAAGGTCGACGAGATCGAGGAGGTCACGCGCCACGATGTCATCGCCTTCCTGACCAACATGAAGGAATATATCGACGCCGATGTTCCCGAGGGCGAGCCCAAGCCTAGCCGCTGGGTTCACTACGGTATGACTAGCTCCGATCTGGGTGATACGGCTCTGTGCTATCAGCTTACTCAGGCATGTGACCTGATTATCGAGGACGTTAAGAAGCTTGGCGAGATCTGCAAGCGCCGCGCCTTCGAGGAACGCAATACGCTTTGCGCCGGCCGCACCCATGGCATCCATGCCGAGCCGATGACCTTCGGTATGAAGTTTGGCTCTTGGGCATGGGAGCTCAAGCGCGATCTCGATCGTCTTGAGGACGCTCGCAAGAACGTTGCCTTCGGTGCCATCTCCGGTGCCGTCGGCACCTACAGCTCCATCGATCCGTTCGTCGAGGAGTACGTCTGCGAGCACCTGGGCCTGGTCCATGATCCGCTGTCCACGCAGGTCATCAGCCGCGATCACCACGCCTACCTTGCCGGCGTGCTTGCCACTACGGCGGCCACCTGCGAGCGCATCGCGACCGAGGTCCGCAACCTACAGAAGACCGATACGCTCGAGGCCGAGGAGCCTTTCCGCAAGGGCCAAAAGGGCAGCTCCGCCATGCCGCACAAGCGCAACCCCATCACCATGGAGAAGGTCTGCGGCCTGTCGCGCGTCGTGAAGTCCAACGCTCAGGTCGCCTTTGACAACGTTGCCCTTTGGCACGAGCGCGACATTTCGCACTCCTCCGCCGAGCGCGTTGCCCAGGCTGATAGCTTCATCGCGCTTGACCATATGTTCCAGTGCCTCATTCGCGTTATTGACGGCCTGCAGCTGTACCCGGCCCGCATGATGGCCAATCTCAACAAGACCCGCGGCCTCATCTTCTCCTCTAAGGTGCTGCTTGCCCTTGTCGACACGGGCATTACCCGCGAGGACGCCTACGCTATCGTGCAGGAAAATGCCATGGCCACCTGGCACGAGGTGCAGGATTGTGTCTCTGGCCCCACCTTTAAGGAGCGTCTCGAGGCCGATCCGCGCTGCACTGTCAGCCAGGAGAAGCTCGACGAGATCTTTGATCCGTGGGACTTCCTTACCCGCATCGATACGGTCTTCGATCGCTTGGAGCAGTTGAGCTTCGAGTAGGTTCGGACATAACATTAGCTTTTGAGGGCGCTTTGCTGGTAATGTGTGTTGCCGGCAAAGCGCCTCGTTGCATTTAGGGAAAGACGGGGATAATAGACGTCTGAAATTGCTTTACGAGAGGGGAACGCAATGATTAGTTTTGACTACAAGCCTCAGGGTGTATGTTCTCGCAATATCCACCTTGACCTTTCCGATGACGGCAGCAAGGTGCTGGGCGTCGAGTTTACCGGCGGCTGCGATGGCAACCTCAAGGCCATCTCCAGGCTGGTCGAGGGCGCTCCCACCGATCGCGTAATCGAGGTTCTCGCCGGTAATACCTGCGGTATGAGAAAGACCTCATGCGCCGATCAGCTCACGCGCGCTATCGAGGCCGCTCGCGCCGAGATCGCCTAATGGGCATCGCTGATCGCTTTAAGAATGGAATAACGCGTCGAGGTTTTGTGCTGGGTGGCGCCGCTACCGGTGCTGCTGCCGTACTGGCCGGTTGCTCGAAATAAACGGGCACCAGCGACG
>SKEY01002525.1_pt1 | contig 18829 bp, 12 predicted proteins | sample 4843871 | NCBI WGS metagenome assembly SKEY01 (sample SAMN11008797, study PRJNA524170) | human gut metagenome | biome: Human fecal sample; material: Feces; isolation source: fecal sample from pouch patient p36 | host: Homo sapiens | place: Israel: Tel-Aviv | collected 2016-12-04 | reverse complement strand
TTTTTGTTTTGGCGAATGAAAATCGTACACAGGACGCGGGCCATGCCCTCTTACGTCAGGGCCGGAATCCGAAAGTGCGCAAGAATTCGGGCGTTATCCCGACGCAAAGACGTTGCTTGACGGTTCTGCGGGCCAGGTTGTGGACGAGTCGACACGTGACGCGCTTGCCAAGGCGATTGACGCTGCCCAGAAACTCCTCGATGGCAAAAGCACCGATGTTGCGGCCATGCAGAACGCTTCGAAGGTGATTTCCTCGACTTCTGACGGCGTGAACAAGTCTGTGGCGGAGCAAACTGCGTCGAATACCAATTCAAACACTAATTCGAATACCGGTAACGGCACTACGAACCGGCGCTACACGTATACGTGGCAATTTGGTCCGGGCTCTGGAAACGGTGTGAACGGTGGCGGTTCGAGCGGCGGTAACGGCGGTTCGAACGGTGGCAATAACAATGGCGGTTCTAACGACGATAATGGCGGTTCGAACGGCAACGGCAACGGTGGTTCGAACGGCGGCGGTAACGGCGGTTCAGATACAGGTACTGCTGGCGAATAAGCCATACCGGAGAAGGATTTGGATATAGCGAATGGTACCCCATAGGTCCCTCTTATTTTCTGGGGGGGGGGGGTTGTGGTTGATTGTTTGCGGTTTGCGGCGGAAGGGGTGAGAGATAACTGCAAGGCGTGAATACCGGTGAATCCGGCGCACCAAACGGCGAGCAAGGTATGAGGACTCAAGAGATTCATATCGTCTCGTCCAATGCGCATCGACAGGCATACGCGTCCATGCAGAATCAGCGTCTGCAAAAGCAGTTCGAGCCGATGACTTTTTCCAATACCCCGTTTCCTGCGGAAAAGGAAGGACATAGGCGCGGCAAGGCTGAATCGACTCCCCGGTGGCGTTTCGCCTTCGTCGTCAGCCTGATCGCCATCGATTTGGCAGTGATGCTGCTTTCGTTGACCGTCAGCCTTGTAATCAACGGTGCTGCTTTCGATGCCATCGGCGATGTGATGCCGTTTTGGCTTTTCCTCATTCTGTTCAGCCTGATTTGGTTGCTGTGCTTGGCATTCGCGGGCACATACCACCGCCATGTTATGGTGGACGGCTATGAGCTGTATGCCAAAATCATCAATGCGTCGTTGCTGACCATCATCTCATACTGCAGCCTTGCATTTATTTTCAAACTTGCATTGCCCCGTACTGCGTTGATTATCGCGCCAGTCATCGCCTTCTTCTTGGATATCATCGCACGTTGGCAGATGCGTCAAGCGTTGCATCGTCACCGCAGCAAAGGCTCTTGCAAGTACAGAACGGTGGTCATCGGATCTTCCGATGGCATCAACAAAGCCTTGCAGACCATGCGCAACTGCATGAATTGGGGGTACGAACCAGTTGCTGTATGCCCAATTGAAGCGGATCCAGCTTCAAAAGACGCTTATGTGGTTACCTCATACACACCGGATGCCAATATCGAAGGCTCCAGCAAACTCAAGGTGATTCCTTTCAACTCGGCATTCCCACGTATTTGCGAAAGCCTCGGTGTACAGGAAGTCTATGTGGCTGACGTGCTTTCGCGTGATTCCGAAATGCTGCATGGTCTTTCTCTTGCGGTGGAGTCGCTGGGTATGGAACTTGCCTTGGCGGTCTCCCTGGCGGATGTGAGCGGTCACCGTTTGTATCTGCGAAACACCACGGAACAGCCGGTTCTGTTGGCTTCCCTGCCGCAGTACACGGGAGCTGCGAACGTAATCAAGCGTTTGCTGGACATCATCGGTTCACTGTGCGCGCTGATTATTTCCTCTCCGATTCTTCTCGGCGTCGCCATCGCCATCAAGCTTGATGATGGCGGTCCGGTGTTCTTCTCTCAGACCCGTATCGGACTGCACGGCAAGCCGTTCAAAATGTATAAATTCCGTTCCATGGTCACCAATGCTGAGGAGCTGAAGAAGAAACTCGCTGAGGAAACTGGGCAGGAAGACCGGTTCATCTTCAAAATGAAAGATGATCCGCGTATCACCAAGGTAGGTCACTTCATCCGTAAGACTTCTTTGGATGAGTTCCCGCAGTTCTACAACGTGCTCAAGGGCGATATGTCTCTGGTCGGTCCGCGCCCGGCATTGCCGGAAGAAGTGGCCCGCTATGGTTCCCTATATTCCGCCCGACTGCTGGTCAAGCCGGGCATCACCGGTCCGTGGCAGGTGTCCGGCCGGTCGGATCTTTCACAGGAGCAAAGCGAATATTTGGACGTCTCCTACATTGAGAATTGGTCCATCGCTGGAGATCTTGCGATTCTTGCCAAAACCGTGATGGTAATCTTCACTGGCCGTGGATCGTACTGAGCCAATAAGTGGGTTTTCTGTGATTTTCCCTCTGTTTTTGTGATGGAGCAGAGGGAAATTTCATTTGGCGGCCGAAAAAAAGGGTGCCATGTGGCACAATAATGTGCTGGAATAGTCAAATTGAGCGCTTAATGATTTGAGGAACAAAACATGGGGCAACATGCTCAAGCAATACGGGAAAAACATACGGCACGGAATGTGACGCTTATTGTACTTGCGGTGCTGATCGTGCTACTTGCCATTGCCGCAGTGTTCGGTATGCAACTGTATAAGCAGGCAAAAAGCGTCAAGGCACACGAATCGCAAGCCATATCCTCACTATCCGCAATCAATGACCCTGCAAAGCTCAAGGATGCCGCCGCGTCGCAGGCGTCCATCGCGCAGGCTCAGCAGCAGACGGCGCAGGCCAAGCAGATTGCGCACGGTTCGCTATGGAACGTGGCTGCGAAAATGCCGTTCGTCGGCAGTGACATCGCCACTGTGCAAGGCATGACGGAAGTCGTGGACAACCTTGCACAGCAGACACTGCCATCGTTGACCACTGCGGTGCAACAGCTTGCCGATGCCAATCTTTCCGGTGCGGAAGGGCAACTTAATCTGCAGCCAATCACCGATGCGCAAGGCAACTTCGACAAGCTCAACCAGCAGGTGCAGCAGCAGAACAAGCAGTATAACAGTCTTGCCGAGCCGAAAATCGGCATGGTGAAGAAAGCCTATCAGCAGGGCAAGGACCAGCTTGACAATATCGCCGATTTGGTCGGGCAGGTCAGCAACGCCACTCACATGCTGCCTTCCTTCCTCGGCCAGAACGGTGCCCGCACATACTTGCTGGCGGCACAGACCACATCCGAAACACGTTCCGGCGGCGGCTTGGTTGGCTCTCTCGGCACCATGACTGCGGATCATGGCAAAATCGCGGTGGGGGACTTCCACCCGAATGGTGAGTTCGTCAATGGCAACAACGGCACCGCTGAGGAACATGCGGTATTCAACAGGCCGTTGGGTTTCTCCTTTGACGTGCGAGATACCTTCGCGGTGCCGGATGTTTCCCGCAACGCGGAGATGCTCAACGCTTCATGGCAGCGTTCGCAATATGCCTGCAACATCGACGGTTTGATTTCCGTGGATCCGGTGTTCATCCAGAAGATGGTGGAGATCAACGGACCTGTCACTTTGTCCAACGGCACTGTGCTTACCGGCGAGAACACCGCCGAATACATGCTCAACACCATCTACAAGGACGTTCCTGTGGCACAGCAGGACGAATACTTCGAGTACATTGCCCAAATGGTGATGGACGGCGCTTTTGGCAACATGACTGTGGACAAGATGATGAAGGTGGCGCAAAGCATCGGTGATTTGGCCGAGAACCGCCACTTCTACGCCTACACGTTCCACGATGACGAAGCGAAGTACTTCCAAGGTGCTGGACTCGCCAAGAATGCGCCTGAGAGCGAGACCAATCCGGAAACGGGCATTTACATCAGCGAGCAGAATCCTTCGAAGATGGGTTGGTATATCGACCGTACCAGCGAAGTGACCAAGACAGGGGACAAGACCTACCACGTGAAGTACACGCTGACCAACCGTATGACTTCCACGGAAATGGCTACCTGCACGAGCTACATTCTCGGTGGTGAGCAGAAGGGCGTTGGTGGCGTGCCCGTGGCGCCGAGTGGCACATCCGCGCAGCGTGTGCTGATTTACGCGCCTGCAGGTGGTTCGATTGGATCAATCGCCGTGACCGGTGATGTGCGTGACCGTAGCAATGCCACCATGGACGGCAAGCCATTGAACTCCAGTATGGCGTACATCGCACCTGGCAAGAGCGTGACGTACGAGTTCGACGTGACCGTGTCTGACAAGGCCACGGCTGATATGAAGCTCGATCAGACGCCGTGTGGCAAAATGACCAATGATGTGAAATACAACTATTGAAATATGGCGCGGTAATTCTCGACATTATTGGTGCATGATTTCCTTGAATTCATCTCAATGAAAACTTGTTCAATGAAGTCTATGAATTATTGCTATATTCTTGGAAATACAGGGGGTATTTCTGCTGGAAAGCGGAGACACCCCCTATTTTATTAGTGAAAAAAGGGTGTATTTATGCGAATTGTTGTATTATATTGCATGTAATTAATATCCTATATTTTCAAGGGGTTGGCATGTCTGTTCTTGACGGATTTGAAGCAGTGGGAGAAAAGACCACCACCAATAAGATGACCATGACGGTCATGGAATCATCCGTTCGCTTTTCCAAAGGCGTGACCGAAGCGCTCGGATGCCCGGCATACGTGAAATTGCTGGTGAATGACAAGCAGAAGAAGATCGCAGTCCAGGCATGCGACGCCAAAGACGAGAACGCCATCAAGTTCTGCAAGACCAAGCGAAGCAAGGCCGATGGCGTCGACTCTGACGCTGCAGGAAAGGCTTCTTCCGTGACCGTGCGTACCACCGATGTGCTGGTAGCGGTGCAGAAGTATTTCACTTTCCCGCCGGTCGCAGACGACCAGATCGCCTATTTCGCCATGGATGGCGAGTCCTACCCGGATGAGAAGGTTGTCATTTTTGCTGTGGCCGATGCCTCAAAGGGTGTATCCGGCAAGCGCGGTCCCCGCAAAGGTTCGCATCATACGGCCAAAGATGGCGAGTAAGTGAACAATATTCCGCTCAGCTTGAAAAATCGCATATAGTACAGTTCTCTTGATGTGAGTGCTGTACTATATGCAGTATCTTGATAGGCTGTGCGAGTCGTCCATAAACGCTAATAATGAGTACGTATGCATCCAGCCCAAAAATCCTGAAAAAGGGAGCTTGGAACGAATGTGGCAGGTAGTGGGCGTGTAGGATTTTCGTTCAGTATTCGAGTCGCTCAAAATAACGTGCTTGGTTGGCGATGGACGGTGGAAAAAGAGCATGACGGCTTTTTCGAGCCCGTTGCGTCTGGCCGTTCGCTCACGCGTAAGATGGCCAAAAGGGCCGCGATAAAAGCGATGAATGAATTGCGTGCATAAACAACCGTAACGCCATGAATGGCCTGCATCTTTCCATATGAAATATAAAAGAGGCATATAAGACAGGAGAGGCTCCGCACAATGTGTGCGGAGCCTCTCCTGTCTGAAAAACTAAAACTCAGTAGCAGTGGTGGGCGAGCCAGTAGGTGTAGGCGCCCTGGATGGAGCCGTAGCGCTGTGCGCAGTAGCCCCAGAACCACTTAAGCTGGGTCTGGTAGTTGGTGGCCCAATCGGCACCGGCGCTCACCATCTTCGAACCGGGAAGCGCCTGCGGCAGGCCGTACGCGCCGGAGCTTGGGTTCGTGGCTGCGACATTCCAACCGGACTCATGAGAAATGATGTACACGGTGGCGGTGAAATCGGCCTCGGAATAGCCGCTGGACAGCAGATAATCGTGAGCCCACTGCTGCATTTCGCCAGCCGGCACGGTGGTGCCGATCGACGCTGCGGCCGCGGACGGCGGGGACGAGGAGCCGGTGCCGACGAGGATCACCTTGTCGGTCGGAGCCTTCTTCACGAAAGAGCTGATCATATTGGAAGACATGACCTTGCCGCCGGACTTGGTGACGAGGTTCGTGGTCTCCATAACACCGTTCGCGCCTTCGGTCTCGACCTTCTCCTGGCCCTTCGGCAGGCTGGAGGTCTCCTTCTTGACCGTGTTGAATGCGATATCCGTATCAGACACCTCAACGGAAGCGCCGGCACGTTCGATCTTGATGACGGTGTTCTCGTTCACCTTCGTATCCAAAGACGGGGAAACGGTGTCTTCCGTATCAAGGGTGATGTCGCCCGCGTCAAGCACGGACTTCACGTCGGTGAAATGCATGCCGGGAACCACGCGGGTCTTGCCGTTGATCTTCACGGTGACGTACGAAGTATCTCCGGAAAGTGCCTCACGGGCGTTGCCACGGGAGGCTTCGATGCTGTCGGTGACGGAATACGCGGTGACCTGCTTGGCAGGAGACTTCTCCGCGGTGGCGTACAGATTATGCGACACGATGCCGCCAGTGGCCAACAGCCCCACTGCCGCAACCGTTGCGACAATCTTCACCATCTGAGATTTGCCCGGCAAGGCAAACGTAGTTGGTTGGGCATGTTTCTTATGGCTAGCCATTCTGCTCCTACATCGGGTACAATTCCTCGGCGGATTCCGTGCCTAGGGCACGGCGCACAACCGCTAGGGTTCCGCCGGAATGCGCGCAACTGCATATAGTCTACCGCACCCCAAGGAACTTGAAGATAACGTATGCAACGCGCAGGCGACGGGCCGAATCATCGTTCCGACTGACTACTTGGCGTTTTCACTTTGGCGTCTCCGCTGGAAGCGGTGTCCCCATCGGAAGCGGCCGCATCCATATCCAACGCCTTGGCCTGGCTGATCAGATCATCCAAATCGGAAGCGCGCAACGCGCCGGCCTGCTGGAAGATGATCTGCTGCTTCTTGACGACCATCAGCGTCGGCACTGCCTGAACCTTGGCCGCGGCGGCCAGATCGGGATTCTGATCGATATCCACCTTCGCGAAATAGACGTCCGGATTCGCCTCGCTTGCCTTCTCGAACGTTGGGCCGAATGCACGGCACGGACCGCACCACGTGGCCCAGAAATCCACGAACACCAGATCATTGGATTCGACGACCTGGTTGAAATCCTGCGAAGTGACTGCATGCGTTGCCATATGCGTTCCCCATTCCCCGGCTTACGCTATAAGCCGATTTCAAAAAACAATATCGTGCAATGCTGCGCAATATTGCGAAAGCCCGTTTGCGAAAAGTATATAGCCGCACGCCATGCAAACACACTGCCGCACCCGATTGCGCTATGGGAAGAATCGGAAGCACGTGACATTCACATGCCGTGCGTGATAATGGAACCATGCCAGTGATGAATGATGAAGTGCCCGACGAGGGCGATTTCGACGCCAACCGCCATCGCGGGGAATTCGACGACATTACGCCGGAGGATTTCATCCGCGGAATGGGCAACCCTCCGGGATGGCTCCCATCGGACGAAATCAACCGCATGCGCCGCGAAATACCGATTCCGTACGTCGTGGTCGTGCCGGTGCGCACCGACGATCTCGGCAGGGTGGCGCAAATCGGCTCGCTGCTGCGCGTCACCGACGACGGCGGTATCGAACGCACATTGATCGCCGGACGTGTGCTCTATCACGAATCGTTGCGTGAAGCGGTGGCGCGCAACGTCGCAAAAGATTTGGGCGATATCGCCCTGCCGCAGCTGCCGATCAGCCTGCAGCCGTTCACCGTGGCCGAATTCTTCCCGACACCCGGCCTGTCCGACTATTACGATCCACGCCAACATGCGATCGCGCTGTGCTACGTGGTGCCGATCGCCGGCGATTGCAAGCCGCAGGACGAGACGCTCGATGTGGAATGGGTCGACCCGTCCGGAGACATGCTCGACACCTTCGTCGGGCAGATGGCCAATGGTTACGGCACCATCGTGCGGCAGGCGCTCGCATGGACCGGCAAGTAGGACAAGCCGCGCAAGCGGGGCAAAAGCCAAGCAAACTAGGCGAACAGGCAGATAGGGGAGGATTAGAAAAAAATATGGCGATTGAACTGAACAACAACATATATACGGACGGCGGCAACGATACCGAAACCACGCCGGTGATGCTCGTGCACGGCTTCCCGGTGGACCACCGCATGTGGGACGAGTGCGCGGCGGCTTTACGCGACCAAGCTGTGAAACAAGGCGTGAAACCATTTGCGATCTGGGCTCCGGACATGCCCGGCGCCGGCGAAGGGCCGATTCCGTCCGACGAAGACAGCGGCGGCAAGGACGCCGACGGCGCGTTCCCATACGGACTGGACCGCATGGCGGACGCGTACGTGGACCTGCTGCACGCCGCCGGCTACAGCAAAGCCATCTGGGTGGGCCTGTCGATGGGCGGCTACCTGATTCTCGACATCCAACGCCTGCATCCGGAAGCGGTGGCGGCGCTCGCCCTGTGCGACACGAAAGCCGACGCCGACTCCGCCGACATGCGATTGAAGCGCGTCGCAATCGCCACCGACTGCGAAACGACCGGCACACACGAGCCGGTCATGGGATTCGCCGTGCCGTCGGAAGCCGATTCCACCGTGAAGCAGTCGGACGCCTACTGCAGGCAGTTCGAAACGTGGATCAGCGAACAGCCCGCCGACGGCATCGCCTGGCGCGAACGCATGGCCGCTGGCCGTTCCGACCTGAACGACGTGCTGCCGAACATCAACGTGCCAGTCGCAGTAATCTGCGGCGACAAGGACCTGTCCAGCCCGCCGGCAGTGATGAAGCCGGTCGCCGACGCGATGACGAAAACCGACGTGACGATGACGGTGATCGACGACTGCGGCCACTTCAGCGCGTACGAACACCCCGACCAGGTGGCCGCCGCGTTGCTGGAACTGGTGAAGCGAGTCGGCTGAGCCGGTTGCGACGATTATCTGTGGCAGACCATCCGGCGTATCGACAAGATATAGAGAAAATATATAAAACGTATATACGAAATATGTACTACGTATGTATAACGAATATATTCCGTATATAACACGCATGAAAGAGGCAACACAACCATGAGCGTGTTCTCACCACTGGCATTGACGCAGACCCTGCCGTTCCTGCCACTCGCCCAAGGAGACATCGACTACGAAGTGGCACGACGCGGCGAACCCGACCTGTTCGCCAAAGTCCTGGCGGAACCGGCAACGAAAGTCATCCTCGTCAAAGACGGCAAAGTGGCCGTGCCGCACGGCCAAGGCGCCATCGCCGACTACGCCAACGTGAAAATGCGCCTCGCCCAACTGCCGGGCGCGTACGTTGCCGCGGAACTCGAATCGCACCCATCGGCGCTCGCCATATTCCTCGGCTCGTACGGCGGACGATTGGGCGAGCACGTCGTCGCCGTGGACGTGACGCACGTCCAGCCGAACGATACGACGATTACGGCTGCGACGGCTCGCAGCGGGGGAGCGGACGACGCGTTCGCCGAAGTGCCGGCGCACGAATCGCAGGAAAACGCGAAATCGCTGCTGGAAAGCGCGGCAACCCGATTCGACTGGGTGGACCTGCGCGGATTCGCACCCCACGCCAGCGCACGCGAAGCCGGACAGGCAACCTCCGCCATCTCGCTCAGCATGTGGCACGCCCGGCAGCGTCACTGCCCGACGTGCGGCGCGCCCGTCAAACCGGCGCTCGGCGGCTGGGCTCAGCACTGCACGAACGACGAGGATGGCAATCGTTTGCTGTTCCCCCGAATCGAGCCAGCGGTGATTACTGCGATCGTCGACCATGATGACCGTCTGCTGCTGCAGCACAACAGCGCATGGCGCAACAACGGCCTGTACTCGGTTTCGGCCGGATTCGTGGAGGCTGGCGAAAACCTGGAGCACGCATGCCGACGCGAAGCCAAAGAGGAAGTCGGCATCGAAATAGGCGAACTCAAATACCTCGGCTCCCAGCCGTGGCCGTTCCCCTCGTCTCTCATGATGGCGTTCAAAGGCGTGGCGGTCACCACCGACGTGCACGTGGACGGCGAGGAAACGTTGCAGGCGCGTTGGGTCACACGCGACGAATACATGAGCGAACTGGTTTCGGGACGTATGGAGGCTCCGGGCAAAGCCACGATCGCACGCTACATGATTGAGGAATGGCTCGGCCACGACCTGCCGTGACAAGACCTGCCATTAAAAGGTGGTATCGGCTGAGCCTGTCTTCGGGGCGGTTGCCGGGGGAGCTTGTTTAGGTATTCGTTTGGGCACTCGTCTGCGTATCATGCTGCATGGTATGTACCGTTAAGAGAGTGAATGAGGAAACCACATACATGTCTGATAGAAGTGGGCAGAACGATACGGACAACAGTTTCGCCGGCATCTCGTTTGAAGGGGTGAATGCCGTGCCGCCGCAGTCTGGTGAGAACGGCGATACGATCAATCTTGCCGACGTGGCCGATGTGTCCGAACAGGATGACGTGTCCAACGCCGCCACCGAGACCATGCCGCCGTTGAATTTCGCATCGGACCAGACCCAGCCGTTCCAGTCATTCCCGACGGCCGGTGCCGCCGAAACCACGCCTGCCGGAACTGTCCCCAACGGAGCTGTTCCCACTGGTGCCATTCCTACCGGTGACATGCCCTCATCCACGCCCGCTCCCGCCATTCCCGTGCTCACCATGCCGGTCGAAGGAGAAGTCGTCGTGGCCAAGAAACGCAAACTGCCGCTGATCATCACCGGAATCGTGCTCGCCGTACTGGTGGTCGCCGCGATCGCCGGCTTCTTCACCGCACGCTGGTACTTCCAAGACAAGGCCGCGCCGGGCGTGACCTTCGGCGGAACCAGTGTGGCCGGACAGACCGCCGACCAGCTGAAAAACACGGTGACGGCCGCCGTGAAGAACACCACCGTGAACATCAAGGACGGCAACGGCAACAACGCTTCCGGCAGCCTGAGCGACCTCGGCGTGAGCTACAACGTCGACAAGACGGTCACGGAACTGCTCGCCGCCAAGCACCAGACCAACGGCGCACTCGAATACATCAACGAAGTCAACCCGTTCGTCAAGAAGAACGTGCCGCTGAACGCCAAGTCCAACAAGCTGGCCCTCAGGACGTTCGTCACCGACAAATTCGTGCAGGACACCGACCGCGCGGTACCGTCCACCGCATCGTACGATGCCAACGCGCGCGCCTTCGTCGCAGTGGAAGGCCGCGGCGGCAGGTCCCCGAAGGTGGACAACGTGATCGACACGGTCGCCAAAGCCATCGCGAACCCGGGGCACAGCGGCAGCGTGACGATCACGTACGAAACCATCGACGTGCCGGTCGCACTGCCTGAAGCCCAAAACGTGGCCGACCAGGCAAACGCGCGACTGAATGCGCCGATCGTGCTGGACAACGGACAAGGCAAGACCTTCCAGATTCCAGCCGAAGTCGTGGCCTCATGGCTGAAAACCGACGCCGACCTCGAACACGGCACGCTTTCGCTGTCCTACGATGACAACGCCATCACCAACTACGTGCAGCAGCAGGTCCCAGCCCAACTCAACCAGGACGCGGTCGACCAGGAAGACGCCGTCGACAACAGCGGCAAAGTGCTGGCCACCATCGTCAAAGGCGTGAACGGCGTGAAGGTCAAGAACATGGAGGCGCTTGCGCCGAAGATCGGCGAAGCGCTCAAAAACGGCCAAGGCGCCACCATTCCGGTGGACGGTGATGTGCAGAACTTCAAAACCGTGCAGAAGAAGAGCGAATACCGCATCGTGGTGGACCGTACCGCGCAAACTGCCACCGTGTATCACAACGACGAGGCCGTCAAGACCTTCCCGGTGTGCACGGGCACCACCGGCAAGCACGAAACCGACCTGGGCACCTTCTACATCTACCTCAAGTATCAGATCCAGGACATGACCGGCCTGAACGACGACGGCTCGCGCTACCTGTCCAAGGGTGTGAAGTGGGTAAGCTACTTCTACGGCGGCGAAGGCTTCCACACGGCAAGCTGGAACAATTACGGCATCGCCCACGGCGACCCGGCGCACTACGGCTCCCACGGCTGCGTGAACATGTACGAAGCCGATTCCAAGTGGATCTACGACAACTGCCCGGAAGGCACCATCGTGCAGGTAGTCGGCGCCATGCCATCCGGACCGGTGCGCTGACCCGTTACGCGTGGCGCGGGTGCGCGGCGTTCGCATACGCCGTACAATGGGCGGCATGAGCGAAGCAAACGATAGCAAAGTGAACCTCGACGTGCCCGAGCACCTCGAATACTCCGACGAGCACGTGTGGGTGGATTCCTCCGTTGAACCCGCCATGGTGGGCGTTACCGAATACGCCACCGAACAGTTCGGCGAACTCGTGTACATCGATTTGCCTGAAGTCGGTACGCAGGTCGAAGCTGGCGACGAAGTGGCGGAATTCGAATCCTCCAAGGCGGTCACCGCGCTGGTCTCGCCGGTGGCTGGCACCATCCGCTACGTCAACAACGAGGCTGCGGACGATCCGAGCATTGTGACGGACGATCCGTACGGCGAGGGCTGGATTTTCAAGATCGAGCTTGAGGATGACGAGCCTGACCTGCTTAGCGCTGACGAGTATGCCAAGATTGTGGCTGACTGAATAGCACGGACGTCTAGTTTTAATTACGGCTGCGGCCGGCGGGTGCGATGCGCGGCACACTCAAGGCCGTTCGGCCGGGCTTACGGTCGCGCATCGTACCCGCCGGCCGCAGCCTTTTTATGGGAAGTGCCTTGCGGGGCCCTGAAAGTTCCCTGATTTTCTCGGTGGCGTTACTGTTTGTTCGAACGCGACCCCTATAGTGGGCATATGAGTGAAATTCAGCCGTTGCCGCAGTTCCCGCCGCAGCGTGCGCCGCAGCACGACCAGCAGCGTATGGGGGAGCGGATGGACGATTCTTACGATGACATGCCCACCGTGCCGATTCCGGCACGCAAGGTGGTCACCACCTTCGACGCGGCCTCCAGACATGAGCGTCTTGAAGTCAAACCGCCGCTGACCAGGCTGTTCCGCCGCACGATCACCAAAGCATTCAGTGTCTGGCTGAAATTCTCGACCGCATTGGTACGGTCGCTCGACTGGTATCCACGTGTCGAACCCTACGTCGGCTACGGCACCGAACACTACTCCCGACTGATCTGCCGTACCGTATACGGCCCGTTCAAACGGCAGGCCGGCCGCCTGATTCGCGGCATCCGTGGCATGCTGATGGTGCCGTCCCCACATACCAAAGTGCGGATCGCCATCGATGACGTGCCCATCGAAACAGTGCAGGTGGGTGCGTCGGAAGTATACGACGCGATCGACAGCAATCCTGATATTTCCAGCGAATTCGCGGCATCCGACGATGCCGGCTACCTCGACCTCGTCGCCGAGCATTCACTCGAACCGGGCATCCACAACGTCTCGTACAAAGTGCGTAGCCGCAAGCCGGTCAACGCCAATCTTTTCACCATTCCCAGCGGCACCAAAGTGGGCGTGATCTCCGACGTGGACGACACCATCATGGTCACGCAGGCGCCGCGTCTGATGAAGGCCGCCTACAATCTGCTGCTGCTTAATCCGCGCAAAAAAGTGCCGGTGGCCAGCATGAACCTGCTGTTCAACCGCATCGCGGACATGTTCCCGGACGCGCCGTTCTTCTACCTGTCCACTTCGCCATGGAATGTGGAAAGCTCGATCCGCCATTTCATTACGAACCACGGTTTTCCGGAAGGTCCGCTGCTGCTGCGCGACCTTGACCCGAGGCCGAAAACCTTCATTCCGTCGGGCGTGCAGCACAAGCTTGAATACGCCGAACAGCTCATGGCCGATTTTCCCGATATGAAGTTCATTCTGATCGGCGACGACGGGCAGAAGGATCCGACCACATACGCCACAATCGCACGCCGCTACCCGGGGCGTGTGCTGGCGATCGGCATCCGGCAGCTGTCCCCGCGCGAAGTGACCGGCAATTTCGGTTCCGTCGCCGGGCGCGTGGCCACGCAGCCGATGCCGGTCACCGACGTGCCGGTATTCACGGGAACGACCGGATCGAACATCATGAAAACCATGCTGCCGTACCTGCGCGCCGCGCAAAACGGCGACTGACGGCCGACACAAGTTTGTGTGGGTCGTCAGTATAATCGCGTGCATGAGTGAATTTCGGGGTATGGAAAACACTATGAACGTGAAGGAAGCGACGAACGCGCACGACGAACACCAGAATGGACTGTCGGTGCCGGAAGCGAAGCGGGTGCCAAAGGAGCGCACCTTCCACGGCGATACGTTCATCGATAACTACGAATGGCTTCGCGACAAGGAATCGCAGGATGTGCGCGACTATGTGGCGGCGGAGAACCGCTACTGCGAACAGCGCATGGCACCGCTCGCATCGTTGCGCAAAACGTTGTTCGACGAATTCAAGTCGCATGTGCAGGAAACCGACATGTCCGTGCCGACGCGCATGGACGGCTACTGGTATTTCACCCGCACCACGCAGGGCGAACAGTATGCCGTGCAATGCCGGGTGCCGATTCGCGGCGCGGACGATTGGGATCCGCCGACGGTGGAGGCCGGTGTGCCACTCGACGGCGAACAGGTGGTGTTCGACACCAACGCCGAGGCGCAAGGCCACGATTTCTTCCGCATCGGCGGCATGGACATCTCCAAGGACGGCCGCTGGATGTTGTACGGCACCGACACGAGCGGCGACGAACGCTACGATTTCCGCATCCGCGATCTTGAGACCGGCGACGAGTTGGAGGAACGGTTCGAGGGCATCGGCGGCGCCTGCTTCACGCCGGACGCGCAATGGGTGTTCTACGTGCTGCTCGACGGCGCATGGCGTCCGTACGCGGTGATGCGCCACCGTGTCGGCACCCCCGTCGCGGATGACGTGGAGGTCTACCGCGAGGCGGATGAACGCTTCTGGGTGGGCATCGGACTGTCCTTCGACGAACGGAACATCGTGATTGGCACCGGGTCGAAAACCACCACCGAGGTGCTGATGCTGCCGGTAGACACCCCAGAGGGCTCGTTCCGGGCGTTCATTCCGCGCGAAACCGACGTGGAATACGATGTGAGCTTCGCCTGCTTCGAAGGCGCGGGGGAGCATGGCGAGGATATTCCGCTCGCCGTGGTGTACCACAACGCGTTGAATCCGAATTTCGAGATCGATGTGATCGATATGCGGACGCACGAGCCTCCATACCGGCTGGGCGAAGGCGCGCGCGTGGCGGTCGGATCGCCCTACGGTTGCGAGCATGGCGACGACGTGGACCCCGGCGCCTCCTCCATGCCGATCGGCACCCCGTATTCAAATCCCTGCAATCCCGCCATTCTGCAGGGCGCGCATGGTTTGGGCATCGAGGGTATCTCGATCCATCGGCATTTCGTCGCACTGCAGTACCGCGCGGAAAGCCTGCCGCATATCGCGGTGATGACGAAACGGGCCGCCGCCGAGGATTTCCTGGCCGGCCGGCCATGGCGGTTCACCGAACTGGTGCCGCACGCGCTGGAGGACGATTGGGATGTCGACGAATCCGTGGACGAGATCAACGAGGAACGCGCCGAGATCTGGGGCAAACTGGACGCGGCCGCCGCCGCGCAAGGCAAGGGATCGGCCGTGCATGGCGTCTCGCGTCGGGCGATGACGTCGTCGGACGGCGCCACCGCCGACCGCATGCCGGGGGAGACGCGCCGCCTGTATTCGATCGGCGTTGGTGGCAACCCCTCGTATGACGCGCCGCGCATGCGCTACTCGTTCGCCAGCTACACGCGCCCCGGCGAGCTGCATGACTACGATCCGGACACCGGCGAGGACCGTCTGCTCAAACGCGCCACCGTGCTGGGTGGTTTCGATCCGCGCGACTACATGGAACGCCGGGTGTGGGTCACCGCGCGCGACGGCGAACGCATCCCCGTCTCGCTGGTATGGCGGCGTGACGTGCCGACCTGCGATTCCGCCATGTTCATCACCGGCTACGGCGCGTACGAGATCAGCTCCGATCCGGGATTCGCGGTGTCACGCATCAGCATGCTCGACCGCGGCGTGCTGTACGCCGTGCCGCACATCCGCGGCGGCGGCGAAATGGGACGCGCCTGGTACGAGCAGGGACACCTGCTCAACAAGAAGCATTCATTTGAGGATTTCATCGACGCCACGCGCGCGCTGCAACGCGCCGGACTGGCCTCGCCGCTGCGTACGGTGGCGAACGGCGGCTCGGCGGGCGGCCTATTGATGGGGGCGGTCGCCAACATGGCTCCGGAATGCTATGCGGGCGTGGAGGCGGACGTGCCGTTCGTGGACGCGCTGACCTCGATCCTTGATCCTTCGCTGCCGCTGACCGTCACCGAATGGGACGAGTGGGGCGATCCGCTGCACGACGCGGATGTGTACGCGTATATGAAGTCGTACACGCCATACGAGAATGCGCCAGATAGTGAAAATGACGAAAGAACTGCCGTTTTTCCGAAAATTTTCATTACCACATCCATGAACGACACCCGCGTGCTGTATGTGGAGCCGATGAAATGGCTGGCCCGGCTGCAGCATGCCGGTGTGGACGCCGTGGCGAAGATTGAGGTTGAGGCTGGTCATGGGGGTACGTCTGGAAGGTACAAGCAGTGGGAGGAGATCTCCTATGAGAATGCTTGGTGTCTTTCGATGATGGGTATCACGCATTGATCCGGTTTGTGGGACCTTTCATGTTCGGATGAGGTCGGTTTCGGAACGGTCTGTTGTTATGTGACGGGGTGCACCGTATGGCGCACCCCGTTTTGCAAACGCTTCCATTTGCAGTTTGTTTCATGAAACATTGAAACAGGTCGGGTGATTGTTTTCGGCGTTTCTTGCAGAATCCTCCGATTTAGGGGTGTTCCGTCAAACGTTTTTTTCAACTTTTGACGGCATGTTAAACCTTTTATAAGGTCATGCTTGCACCCGTTTTCAGAGTGTTTCATTGTCTGTGCGGGGTGGTCTCGTAAGGTCCAGAGAAATAGTAGGTTTACGGGTAAAACCGACTAGATTGCATTGCGACCAGGGGGAAGAATGGCAGGCATGCATAAAGCCGTAAGTGAGCGGCATGGAATGACAACGATTGCCGCGTTGGTGGCAATCGTTGCGATGATCTTCGCAAGTGTGATCGCAGCGCCGCAACGCGCGTATGCTGAGGAATACAATATCAGCGATCTCGGTTGGGTTGACAAGGACGACACCTCCTTCGAAATCAGTTCCGACGGAGGCAAGACGTGGAAGCCGTACATTTCCGGCATGCAAGTCAACTACGGTGATCAGATCCGCACCGAACTGCATTGGAAAGTGCCGAACGACGTCAAAATCAACGAGGGCGACACCTTCGTCTACGACCTTCCCGGCAATCTGGAATACAAATCGAACGAGAAATACCCGATCTACAACGGTGGCGACGTGGTCGGCTACTACACCATCGACGGCGACAAAATGGTGGCCACCTACACCCGCGGCGAATCGGCGGGGTCCAACATCGAAGCGTTCGTGACCACTGACGGAACCATCACCTCGAACAAAACCGGTGGTTCGGCTGGCGGCGATACCAGCTTTACCTTCCCCGGATATGGCACCATCACCGTGAACGTGGAGGGCAAACACAGCGTCAACGTGGTCAAACGCCCGGCAATCTCCACTTCCGACGCATCCACCTACGATTTCGTTTTGGAAGTGACCTCTACAGGCACGAACACCGGCGTGACCATAGACGACACCATGGGCGGCCTGCTGACCTTCGTGGACGGATCCGTGCACATCTACACCGACGCCGACTGCAAGAACGAATACACGGGCGCATGGCAATCCTCCAAAACCGACGACCATAATTTCAACGTCACCATCGGCTCCATGCGCGACGGTGAGAAACTATACGTGCGCTACTCGGTGAACGCCGACAAAGACAGCGTCATCAAGGCATGCCGCGAGGCCGGCAATTGCAGCAATGCCACCGAAAACAAAAACAAGGTGACCTATTCCAGCAACGAAGACGTCAACAAGAAGGAAACCAGCAACTCCATCTGGTTCAACTACAGCGACTGGTATGTGAACAAAAGCGCAACCGCAGCAAAAGACGAAAATGGCACGCAAGGCTTCACTTGGAACATCACCATCGGCGCTGGCGAAGGCCAATCCGTCGACGGAGCCACCGTCAAAGATCTGCTCGACAAGAACAACCTCAAGGAACCGACCGGAGATCTGGTGCTCAGCTGCTACAACAGCGGCGACTGGAAATCCGTGTGTCCGACCGGCTCGCCCGGCGCATATACGGACGACGACCCGTACAATCCGCAGCATTACATCAAACTTAGCTGGAGCGATCTCGTAGCAGGCACCGTGACCCTGCCCTCCGGCGGCTACGACCATTTCCAAATCCAGTATTGGACCGAAGCGAAAAACGTGCCGGTCGAAGGAAGCGGCGAACACCAGAAATACAAGAACGAAGTCACCGTAAAACCTCAGGATGGAACCGGCAAAACAGCCACGGCCGAACCTCAACTCGGTACGGACGCGGTCGAACTGAAGAAAACATGCACGTCGCCGGCATCCGAAGCGATGAACCTGACGTGGGTGACCAGCATGAAAGCCTTGGAAGACCTCACCAACGCCGAACTGACCGACAAGCTGGATGTGGACGACAGCGGCAAGGATCTGGGATCCAAGCAAACCTTGGTGAAAGACAGCATTAAAGTGTACACCGACGCCGCCCTGACGCAGCAATACGCGGGCGGATACACGACAGAGGCCACCGATAGGGGATTCACCATCGTGTTCGCATCATTGCCCAAAGGCACTACGGTGTACGTGCAATACCAGTCCACCGTCAACGACGGTGTGACCGACGAAACCGTGTGGAACCGAGCTTCGGCATTGAACAAAACCTCCACGGCGAAACACCAGCATCGCGGCGACGTGCTCGGCAAGGAAGACGCCAACCAGTATTGGGAC
>SKEY01002519.1_pt1 | contig 18851 bp, 24 predicted proteins | sample 4843871 | NCBI WGS metagenome assembly SKEY01 (sample SAMN11008797, study PRJNA524170) | human gut metagenome | biome: Human fecal sample; material: Feces; isolation source: fecal sample from pouch patient p36 | host: Homo sapiens | place: Israel: Tel-Aviv | collected 2016-12-04 | reverse complement strand
CATATAAAGCTTAATATTCCCTTTATGTCTGTGTGTTACGGATTCTATTGTGCAAAATTCGATATTTGCTCATTTATAGCAAAAAACTGAAACTTCCTTATCAAAGCTCATCTTATTCACAAGCATGCCGGAATAAATTACACCCCCTTGCTATAAACAAAATGAACCTTAACATTTATTTTGTTACAATTATAGTACTATATCCTGCATCGCGCAATCTCTGTTCCATATCCACTGCATTTCCTATCTGCTGAAAAGCACCCGTCTGCACTTTATAAAGACCGTTTTCCTCTAGGATAAAAGACGGATATCCCTGTTCCATCAGCTGATACAGCATTCTGTCTGCATTTTCCCGGTTTCTGAAAATCCCTGTCTGAACACGATAATAAAGAGGATCTTCTATCGTTTCTCCCGTCAGTGTACCAAGTATCGCTCCGGCTATGGCATCTGCCGTATCATCAAACTGCTGGTCAAAAAGCTCGTTATCTGAATCCGTATTCAAAAATCCTGCTTCGACCAGAAGTGCAGGCATTTTTGTCCTCCTTAATACTACCAGACCGGGACGTTCCTTAACACCTATCTCACGGAATCCAACCTCCCCCAACGCTCCAAGTATATTTTCAGCCATCTCATATTTTATTCCACTGCGGTCATATACCAGAACCTCAGCGCCCTGATACTGATTATCTCTTGGACTGCTGTTTCTGTGAAAAGAAATAAAATAATCTGCCCCGGATTCATTTGCAAGTTTTGCTTTTTCAAACGGAGTCTGATATATATCTTCAGTTCTGGTATACACCACATCAATCCCATTTCTTTCCAGAATTTCTCCTACAGCCATGGTGAGTGTGAGCGTATCATCTTTCTCCTGTCTTCCCTGATAAACAGCTCCCGGATCACCTCCGCCGTGTCCTGCGTCAAGTACAATTTTATATGCCAAAGGTGTTTCCCCCTGATATTCCTTTTATGACAGTATATGCATACTTTTCCCCTGCGTTATCTTTTCATCAGAACCAGTGCATTTTCCCTGCCGTTCTAAAATATCAGACTTCTTCTGCCTCCTGTGTCTGACAGAGGCTGAACTGACCTGTATCCCTGTCATAAAAATAAATATTAAGTGTCAGGAAATCCTCTTCCGGCGTGGTATCCCTTACGGTATCCTCCAGAACTCTGCGAAGATCCTCCGGTTTTGCAGTTGCTGCATTATGAATCATCACCTCATGTATACTGGTAAACACCAGATAAAAGCTTCCCTGAAAAAGATTTGCCAGCCGCTCCGCTACTCCCGGAAGAAAAACTGCAACTGCACCATTTGTCCTTCTTACCGTACTCAGGCAATTTCCTATTGCATCCTTTCTGATGGGATAATCAGCAAGTATATTCATAAAATTTTCCCCGTCATATCTTGGGTCAAAAATCATTTTTTCCCAACAGTAAATTCTTGGAGGCGAAATGAAATATGTATTCAAAAGAGCTTCTTTGAATATCTCATCCTCTTCCCTGTTCCAGTTTTTTATCATATGCCGCTTAATTTTCATACTGGTCATATAATGCTCCATTTCCCCCATTTTTACATAGAGAACCATTGCAATATCTCCCAGAACTCTGCACACAGCATCTTCCAGATCACTTTTATTCCTCTGTACATTTACAAGCCGGATAAAAAGCTCCTTTTTTATCTTTTCATAATCATTCAGAAGTTTAACCTTTTTAGCAATGTCTGTTTTCGAAAAACTTTCCAGCCGTTTCATAACATCACCGAGAAGCTCTTCTATCTCTGCTCCCTGGCAATATTCTTCATAAAGATCTGAAATATACAGTGCACAGATTTCTGCAATTTCCCCGGCTTCCCTGCGCTTTATAAACAATCGATCCCCCGGCGTAACCGGGTACTCTTCCTTTTTCTTATAATAAATTCTTTCTGCCCCAAATCCTGTGGCTTCCAGAAGCCTCTGGCGAAAGTCTTCTACAAAACATTCATAACCTTCCTGCATTTATACTCCTCATTCTTTCCTGTGAGCCCGGGCGAAACACCCATGAAATTGATTAGATACGGTAATAAGACCGCTTAGGCCTGATTACGTTTTAAGAACTGTAAATAAGCACATTGGGAAAATTACATAAAATTTTTATTTCTAATCCCTGTTACAGCCTATCTATAGAAGCTGCTTGCTCTTATATGTACACTCTGCAGCCTCTATATATATACTGTTTGATGTTACTCCTTTACAGCTAAGAAAATAGACTGGGATTTGATTCCCAAAAGAGCTGCTCTGCTATCAGTATATAAGCAATGCTGGCGGATGTAAAGAATTTTTCATCGACAAATTCTCCCTCCGGAAGTACCAAATAACTATTTTATTATATTCTCTGACAGACCTCAGCGGCCTGTACCATAATACAACAGTCCTCACTCTCCGCACATGATTGATTTCGCACTATTTCAATCAAAAAATACTGCCACTTTCCTCCAGATAATTAAAAAAAGCAGTACATCCTTCCACAACATCATCATATGTGATATCAAAATTTCCTGTATACCATGGATCCGCAATGGCTCTTGGTGAATCACTGTAATCAAGCAGCATATGAATCTTCCCCTCCGGATCGCCGCCTGCAATCCGCATCATATTTCGGATATTGGCCTCGTCCATGCCGATCAGATAATCATACTCCCGATAATCCTTTTTTGTCATCTGAACCGCCCTGTGTGGAAGAACCGGAATTCCAACCTGTTTCATCTTATTTACCGTCCCATAATGGGGACCATTTCCGATTTCCTCCCGGCTGGTAGCCGCTGAATTAATGTAAAACTGGTCAGTGAGACCTTTTTGGTTGATCATGTCTTGGAAGACAAACTGGGACATGGTGCTGCGGCATACTTTCCCTATCAAATGGTACAAAGTCTTTTTCTGTTATACCTACCTCATTCAGTTCACTTGCATTATACTCTTCCATAGGCACTATTTCAATCCTTGCATCTTCTTTATCTAAAAACAGAAACGCTCCAGCCATACTATCCAACACAATAAACACATCTCTATTACCAAAGACAACAACCTTTTTGATATGCTCTGTAATAAACTGGATTTTTTTCTCCATTACCATAGCTTCATCATCAAATAAAGACTCTATCTCAGCATCTATATTTTTTATGGTATCTTCTATAGCCTCAATATCAGGATTATGCTCTACAGGTACTAAGAGAGCTTTCTTTTTTTCCAGATTTGTTTCCAGTTCATTTGATTTTACCATGAATTCTTCTTTTGTAATTAATTCATCTGTATAAAGATCAATCAATTTTCCTTTTTTATTTTCTAATTTTAGTATTTCTTCTTCTATACTTTTGTTATCATTAGAGACTGATAATTGATCTTTTAAATTTTTTAACCAATCTATAGAACGCTTTTTCAAAAGATTCTTACTATATTCAATTGTGCTATAATCCAAAAAACAATCAGCCAATTCTACCAAGTATTTATTGATTTGTACTCCTGATATAGTGGCGGGTTCACTGCAAGCCATTTCTCCTCTGGCTATCTTACTGCTACAATACCACTGATGATAATGTTTATAAGTCTTTACCCTTTTTCCACTTGCCGATCTGTAAGATCCTATTGATGTATGCTTGTATAGCACTTTTCCGCAACATGAGCAAAATATTTTACCACTAAGAGGATCGTTCCCAAATTTCTTTCCTTTTGCTTTCTCATGCCCTTTATTCAAATGGCTTTTGATAGTATCCTTCACCTTATCCCATAATTCTTCCGATACAATAGGTTCATGATCGTCTTTCACTATAACCCACTCTTTTTCAGGAAATTCATCAATTTTTTTAGTTTCGAAATTCCTATGGTATTTATTAAGGATAACCCAGCCTTTATGTTTTTCATTCTTGAGAATTCTCCCAACACCCTCATCAGTAAACAATTTTCCAGCCTTATTTCTGTATCCTTGCTCATTCATAGCATCTCTTACCTTTTTTATGCTCCCTAATTTCAAATATAGCTCATACATTTTCTTTACTACCTTAGCCTCGTCTGGTTCTATAACCCACTTTCCATCTATTATCCTATACCCATACATCTGGCTATTTCCCATAGCAGAGACAGCTCCTCCGGCTTTTGCTTTCTCTATTCTTCGTTTATTCGCATTATTAAGTTTTTTACTAAGATCTCTGGAATATTCCTCAGCCAATATAGCTTTAATTCCAGTTATAAGAGCATCCTCTGATGGTTCATAGAATTTATTATCTATGTAAAGGAAAAGCTGTTTCCCATTCTTATTTAACAAATCTGTAAACCTATACCAGTCAAAAGTGTTCCTTTGTAACCTGTCCTGAGACTTTACAACGACAATCTCAAATTTATCCTGTTGCATATCTTCTAAAAGTTTTTTATATGCCTTTCTACCATCTGTTTTAGTTCCACTCTTCCCCTCATCCACATAACCATCTACCAACTTCCAGCCTTTAGAAGCAATAACATCTTTGCACTCCTCAACCTGTTTTGGTAATGCTTTTAGCTGTTCCTCCTCAGCAGTAGAAACTCTGGCATAAAATACCGCTCTCAATTTCTCCTGTACCATCCTGTTTCCTCCTATTTTGCTCATCACTCATTTTATAAGTAATAACCACATCACTTCATGGAATTAGACGATACTCAATTTTTCTTGTCCCTCAATTTACCGTATTTTGAGGATAACGCTTATAACGCTGTATTTGCCCCATACAGCCCTTTTATGCTTTGTTCTTAGAATTTACTATCAAAACTTGTCCGCTCAAAAATAGACTATGTTACGGCTCTTCTGTGACGAAAAACAAGTTATTAAGGTGAAAAATTCGGATGTCCGAGATAAGGACATCCGAAAATTAAACAATGCTGGTGAAAAATTTCTTACAGAAAGTGGTTTATTTAACATATAGGCAACTCATCACTATGCCCATCCCATTGTAAAAGCTCCTCCCATGCCACTCCTCTTCTGATACATTCCCGGTACATCTCAGAAATTCCTCCGTACTTATCAGGATCCGCCTCTATTGGCATACCTGTAGTAAAACCAAAAGGTTCCCCTCCTATTTCCCGGTTATAATCTATGTAACTTACCTCTATACTTTTCGGATCAGCACCAGAAATCTCCTGTAGCACCCTCTTATCTATTTCTGCTAAAGAATTCTTAAGGTTGAATCCCACCAGTTTCCCAGCTATATGAACTTGTGTATATTCCCTATTGTACCTGTCTTTCCATTTCTGATCCTTAGCATCCCAGCTCACTCTCCTTTTGCTGGAAAGAGTATAACTTTCTCTTTCATATGCTTCCTTAGTCTCTGGATCTACTACAGGTTCTGTAAAATGCTTTATTACCTTATACACACTCTCAGCTCCTTTCCTTTCTCTGAGTATATCCCTCTACTGCCTAAGCTGTAAACAAAAAAAAATCGCCTCCAGAGACTTATATACAACTCTCTGGAGGCTTTCCTCTCTTCATACTAAAACAACTGGAGCATTTAATAATCTGACACATATTTGCTCTCTAATTACTGGTGACATGTCTAATTGATAAATCGCAGATATTACAGCATTAGCACTAACCATCTCCCGGCTATCACCCGGTTTCTGATTTCTATATACTTCCGTACACTCATGTTCTAAATGAAACCCTTTAAGACTCTTATACACGCCCAGAATATCTCTATAGTCAAAAAATACAATCCCTTTCACAACTTTAATATATACTGGTTTCTTGCCCTCTACAGGAACTATATAACAGCTCCCATCCTCAGGAATCTTTAGTTTCTTATAACTCACGCCTTTTTCCTCCTGTCTTTATTCCCATCTTTTGTAAAGTCCATATATTCTAAAGGGATTTTATAGAGCAAGCTCAACTTTAGCCCTAAATCCACCTCAGGGGAGGAAATACCTTTCTCCCAGTTTATTACTGTCATCTCACTAACCCCTATAGCCTGAGCCACTTCTTTAATTAACATCCCAGCCTGAACTCTGCACGCTTTTAATCTCATTTTCATTTGCTTTTCTTCCCCTCCATCTTTCCAATCTGATAAGCAATGTTGATAAGAAAACTGTCGGAATTCTTTGATTCTCCTGTAAAGTATGGGGCATACCATTTACTAAGTCCCATAACAACCTGATAGTCTTTCTCTGACAGGCTTTCCTTAAATGCTTTATCCATCTTCTCAGAAATCCAGTCTCTACGCTTGTTTTCTCCCATTTCCTGTAACCTCCTGTTTGATCCTGTTATTTTGTATCTGTAATATAATAACTAAACGGATCAGAAGATTTAGGCATAAAAATTTAAACATACTCTTAGAAAACTCTGCACTTTCTTTTCACTCGGTACATTCCTATAATCCTCAGATACTCCTCAGCCTCTTTTACCGCCACTTTCGCCTCTGACTCCAGTTCTCCCGGCTGAATCTGTTCTGATAATTTTCGGATCTTATTCTCTTCCCGATTATATTGTGCCTCTGATATTTGATAAGGCATATTCTGCCACCAATAATATACCACTAACGTAGATAAGCCCTGTAACACTTCTCGATTTTCAGATGATAGCTCATGTCTTGCACATCCCATCAGCCGCTCTTTGAATCTATTAAAAAGAATATCCTCTCTACTACTTACAACCATTACTAAAGCCTCCATTTCTACTGAAAACACTGCATAAAAACTTTCAAACCGCCTTATTTCTCCCCATTACAGCTCACATTTTCTTTCCTATTATAAATAAACAAAACTTTCGTTTATCTTAGTTCAAAAATTCTTTTACTGTAGTAAACCATCAATAGCCTTTTTGAAAATAGGTATGCACTCTGGATGTTCTTCAATAAATGTATAAATAGCCTCTTTATCTTCCTCCTCACTACATACTGGTTGACATCCTTTCTTTTCTCTATATAATTCCATTACATCAAGATTAGAAAACAACTTTTCCCCGGATTTTGATATTTTTTCTGGTTTTAGTTTTCCTTCGCTGATATATCTCCTTACTGTTCTAAGAGATACCTCCATATATGCCGCTACATCCCGGTTATTCCATAATTCTGTGCCGTTCTCAATAATTTGATTCAGCTCCTCCTCATCAATTCTGGAGAAATAGTTCAATCCATCTAATATATCTTTTTCTGCCATAATGCCAACCTCCTGAAAAGCAATTTTTAATTCTAACTGTTTATCATACTGTTCTTTGAAATATCTAACCATATAATCCCTTGTCCCGTATATTGCTGGATACATCTTTCTTATCAGACATTTTTCCAAACTAAGTAGCTCTATCCAGATCCGATCTCTCCCGGTTTTTCTGTATTTTTTCTTAACCGTTTTCAGTTCTCCTTTTCTGACATAATTCCACACAGTCCTCTCCGTCACATCTAATACTCTTGCTGTTTCACTTACTGAAAAATAACGTTTCATAGATAATTACCACACAAAAAGCTGAGGTATATATTCTCTAACTCTATCTCTGGCAATAATCCATGTTTTCTTACCGTTGATACTTTCTGTATAATCCATATTTGCTGTCACCTCATCCATTTGCTTCAAAAAATCATTTCTCTCTTCTCCGACTGCTTCATATGCCTGAAATAACAACTCCAAGAGTTTTCTTATCTTCTTGCCGTTATTGGATTCCCTTACCTGTTTTCCCGGAAACATATCTACCATGAAGTAGTCAATATACTCCTCAACAAGTGTTACCTTGTGAGGAGTATAAAACTGAACCACCTTATTATCATTCATCACAATAAGCCTCGTCTCTTCTAAGCCATATTTGCCTTAATCTTGAGTAATTTACGGAGCATCATCTCCATGATTACATCAACATCCGACTCTTCACGAATTACAATAGTATCCGCTAATTTTTCTAATAAATATTTGCCGTATCCTTGTCTGGTTTCTTGTTTCGTTAATACCTTTTCTCCCTCATGTGCTAAAATCGGAGTATTATCACGCCGGATCTCTCCTGTACCCATTGCTCTACTAATGAACCGTACACCTCTTGTAGAAGTAGCCGCTTCATACTGGTTAGCCTCTCTCTTTGTGAGAAGCTTTTCTCCCTCATGTGCCATGATAGGATAGTTGTCATAAGGTACACGATCTACACCCATTGCACGACTTACACCGCCTCCAGACGGCATACTTGCCGCCGCACTTGCCGCCCGGCTTACAGCCGCCGCTATACTTGCCGCCGCACTATTTACAGCCGCCGCCGCACTATTCGCCGATCCTATGATACTTCCCATAGAGGAGCTAAAGGATCCAGCCAGTGAGGAAAGTGTGCCGGAAATTGCACTTGAGTGAGCGGATATACCGCTATGAGCTACAGAAAATGCGGATAACACTGAACTCCAGCCGGATACGGTAATACTCAAAATCTGAGTAAAGTTTGTACTAAAAGCTGTAGCTAAAGTAGTAAGTGCTGTCTGCATAGTAGTCATAACCTGAGAGGTATCTGTCTGAGCCGTTTTAAAGGCTGTTGTAATAGCTGTCCACCCTGTAGACACCGTAGACTGTAAGGTGGTAAATCCTGTTGTCATATTTGTGAAAGTGGTACTAACCGCCGTCCACCCTGTTGTTACCGCTGTGTTAATAGCTGTAAACGCTGTGGTAAACGCTTCACTTAAAGTAGTAAGAGCTGTTGTTACCGCTGTATTAGTGGTACCAATGCTCTCAACTCCTGTATTGTAGGCTGTAGATATGCTACTCCATGCCGCCTCTACCTGAGGAGCCATTGCATCCATTTGAGCAAAAGCGGTATTGTAAGCCTCTACATTAGTCTGAGCTGTAGGAGCTGACTGTCCCACTTCCTCAGATCCTCCTGAGAAAAATCCACAAATACTATCCCATGTGTCACCAATAAAGGAACCAATGCCCTCAAGAGCTCCTGTGATAGTTGATCCAATACCATCCAGTACAGATCCAACCCCCTCAAGAGCACCAGAAAGTAACTCTTTACCAGTATCAAAAGCACCTGTAATAGCCGTCCACGCCCCATCTACAATAGGAGCTACAGCATCAAGAGCACCTGAGAAAGTTTCTCCTATACCTCCTATTACTGTACCAATACCATCAACCGCCCCTGAAATCAGGGATCCGGCAGTATCAAAGGCTGTTGTTACGGCGTTCCATGCTCCCTCAGCTATACCGCCCAGAGAGTCGAGTCCACCAGAGAAAAATCCGGCTATACCTGAGATTATTCCTGAAATCGTATTTACTGCCCCAGAAATGAGGTTTCCGGCACCCTCAAAGATACCTGTAATACCGTTCCAAGCTCCCTCAGCTACGCCTCTGGCTCCCTCAAGTCCACCAGAGAAAAAGTCTACAATTCCTGAGATTATACCGCCGATAAAATCAACAATGCCGCCGATTATTCCAGCCGCAACCTCAAAAGCACCCGTGATAGCTCCCCATACAGTTTCCACAATTCCTGAAAGCCCAGAGAAATCTCCAGAGAAGAAATCACAGATAGCCTGTATTACGCCGCCGATCACAGAAGCTACAGCACTAAGTACGTCCCCAGCTACGGTAAAGGCTGTTTTTATTCCCTCCCAAATAGACGGAATATAAGGAGCTAAGAAGTCCATTACAGCCGTGAAAGCTGACTGTAAACCGCTAAGGATTGTACCTATAAAAGTAATAGCTGTAGAGATTACCTCACCAGCTAACTTAAATGCTCCACAAATACCGTCCCATATTGCCGGGAGGTAAGGAGCTAAGAAATCAAATACCGCTGTCACTGCATCCCATAATACAGAGAGTACAGAGCCGATTAACTCAACCGCCTGTCCGATTACAGGAGCCGCTTGAGCAAATGCCCCTTTAATCCATTCCCACGCTGAGGCAATGTAAGGAGCCAAAAATCCCATAACAGAGCTAATAGTAGAGCTCAAGTTACTTATAAATCCGCTGATTGTAGTAGCCGCCCCTCCTATACTCTCACCAGCCCAATCAAAGGCGTTAGATACTGCATCCGCAATACCTGAGATAATAGGCTCAAAAGCATTGTACACACTCTCAGCTACAGATAAGATCCCCTCAAATGCACTTGAGATTACAGTCCATGCCGCATTAAAGGCACTCCCTAAAAATCCAAGTTTTGAGGATCCTACCTCACTAATAACACCCATAATCTTACTGAAAAGTCCTGAGTGTTTTTGAATTGAGGTAAACATAGATACAGCTGTATTTTTAATAGTGCCAAAAGCACTTTTTAATACACCACCCACAGAGGAAACTAAGCCTCCTATCTTACCAAAGGAGCCAGACATTTTCCCGGATCCTGTAATAAGATCATTTACCACATCTACAGCCTTTCCAAAGCCATTAGCAAACTTATCTGTAAAAGCCTGAATAGCCGGAGCTGATTTATCAATAAAATCAATAGCTGTCTGGAGTAAAGGTTTTACCTTTTCTACCATCTTCAATCCTGTATCAGATACAATAGAGCTCACTTTACCCTGAATAGTTGAGGCTAAACCAGCCGCACTTGTAGCAAGCTTTTGAGCTCCTCCCTCAAAGTAAGGTTTCAACTGATTTTCAATAACATTATCCACGCCCCCGGCGTTTTTAATATCTTCCTGAGAAATCTTAAAACCGAACTCTTTCATTCGTTCTGTCTCTCCCACTTTCATATCTGCTATAGCCTCCATAGCATCAGAAAGGGATTTTTCAGGATTAAGAGCCACCATATCCTCAGCAACTTTTAACAAGCTCATAGCCTGTTGAGTATTACCTGAGGCTACATTTACAGCCCTTGTACCAGCCGCTATAACTTCATTTGTTGTAAACGGCGTAGCGTTTGCGTTATTTCTTAGAGCCTCCATATACTGTTGACTCATTTGCTGGATCTGTTCCGCTGACTGATCCCGGTTATTTACCCCTACAAAGTGCTCAATAGAGATCTGTTGCTGTTCCAACATTGCACCAGCACTAAAAGTATTAGACGCAAGTTCTCCAATCTTTTCAAGCCCTACTTTAATCATCACTCCAGCTCCAAGCGTTTTCAGCATTGAAGTAATTTTACCAATATCACTTGAAGCATTGTCCTCTACTCCTACAGGGGCATTGTGAGAACCTTTCAGGCTATCCAACCTCGCTTTTATTTTTGAAACAATACCTGTAGCCGAATCTTTTACCTTTACTAAAGGACTTGCTATGGTTTTACCAATGGTTTTAATTTTTATCATTAATGGATTAATAACTTTAGTAGCTGCATCTTTAGCACGAATTACAGGCGTAAATACCTTATTCCCAATCTCAGATAACGCTTTTTTAATTGTTTGAATTTTCTTACTTGCGGTATCTTTCAACTTAATGATAGGAGATACTACCTTATTTTTCATAATGTCCAGTTTTTCTTTTATTTCAACTAAACGCCGTTTTGCCGCCTGTACATTCGCCTCAGCCTTTATATAAACAGGATTACTTTTAATCTCTTTCAATTTTTCTAAGAGTTTATTTATCTGAGCCTGAGCTGGACTTGCCTCCACTTGTACTGTAGATGTAATAGCTTTACTAAGTTCTCCAAGTTTATTAGATATTTTCTGAGCTTCTTTTTGAGCAGAAGTTCCGTCAACCTTTATTTGATGTTTACCTTTTGAAAGTTTGCCAAGTGCCTCTCCGGACTTATTAACCTGATCTGTAAATTTTTGCTGTGCCTGTATGTTCTTCCGAATTACGGCAATCATATTATCTTTTAACGCAAGTTTTGCTCCAAATTCAATCAACTATTTCACCTACTCATTTAGAAAAAAAAAAGGACTCAACTCCTGAATTTTCAAGAGTCAAATCCTTTTCACTTTTAATTTTACATTCCAGAACCTTCTATCTCTCTTCCAATTTGAACCATAAAGCTTTCTCCCAGTTTTTTCATTCTGGGAGTAGCCGCTTGCATACCATTCTCCAGAAAAAACACACCGGGGATATAACGCTCTTTTAACATTATTCCCCCGGATTTTTTACCCTTTTTTCCTGAGGTATGTACATATTTTTTCCTACCTCCAGCGGATAAGTAGGAAATGGGTAAAAATCTCCTATGCTGTACATGACCATCATTAACATAGAGTGCATACTCTACATTAGTTCCTACCTCTGCATAATCCGGCGTTACTACTCCAACCTGAAACTTACTTACAAGGTTAGAGGTATCAACCGGGATCAAAGGAGTTATTTCCTCAAGACAAATATTAGCCATTTTCTGTAAGAGAAGTTTTTTCTTATCCTCCCACTTATCTACCACACCCTCACACCTTGCTGTAAATTCCTCCCATCCATCTATTGTAAATTCAGCACTCATGGTTTCACCGCCCTTGTATGGATCACACTGGTAACGTTATTCCTCTTCATTTTCTTCCTGCTCATCTGTATTCTCCTGCTGACTTTCCTCTACACTCTTCAAATAATTTGAAACTCCTGAACAGTTTATAGCAGGCTTCTGACCATAACTAATCTGTAAAGAATTTATGATTTCATTATCCATATTACTCATCATGTGTATATACCTCCTCACTTATTAGGCGTTTTCAGTAGCAATCACAGGTATATTAATGATTTTTGCACCTGAATAACTATCCAACAATTTAATTGAACTTTCATTCATAACATGACCTTTTTCACTGTCACCTTTGCAAGGAAGCATTTCAAAGAAAGTACCTCTGAGCTCAGCAATCTGTACCTGATCCAGATTTACAATCAGCATTGTATTCACATCCATATGACGATCCAGCACAAGGTTAAGCGTTCCAAAATCACTCACAATCCTCTGAACAGTAATACCTACAGACTGGTCCATCCCCTGAGAAACATTAATTCTGACATTTTCAGAGTTTCTATACAGATCATTAATCTGCCGTTTTACATCCTTATTTACAAAGGCATAATATTCTTTCACACTTTCATGTGTCCAGAGTTGATACAAAGTATCCTCAATAAGACTTTCTGAAAGCCCTGCTGTTCCATCAACAACATTGTCATTGTTTACCAGATTAACAAGACCATTCATCTGACGAGGTGTGGACTCATTTTCCTCAGCTCTCACTCCGTTTAAGAAGTACCATTCCATATCTCTCTTTACCTCTATCAAACGATCAATCAGTTCATCCTCAAAAGTTGTTTCACCAACAGCCTCCGCCGTACCAGAAACCTCTATTACTTTCTCAATAATCTGACACACGTTAGAAAGTGTGGATCTACTGGACTTAATAGCCTCACCAATTCCATCTCCCTCTTTCTTTAAGGTTCCTCTGGTTTCGTTGAGCTTACGCTCTCTCCATGTTACTGTAATGTCCGTAGCCGGAACTGTTGCCCCCTTACTCATTAAAAGAGTGGTGAGAGGTGTATCTGTAGGAGATACGAGTTTGATATCTTCTGAAAGATCAATAATCTCATTCTCCAAAAAATCATTTGTTTTTACCATATTATCAGCCATTTTTATTCCTCCTATTATTTGTTTACTGGTTAAGGTAATCTAATAAGCTTACTATTGAACCTCGAATTTCAGTGCTTTTTATATTGTCAATTTCCTTCTGAATTAGATCCTGATTGTTCTTAACATATAAATCTATCGCACAGCTGTAAATATGTACATACACCTGGCTCTCCCACAATCCAATAAGGATTTCATTTCTTTTTTTCTGAAAATCAAGGGTATTTTTAAAATCAGAAGAAACTAAGCTGTCATAAGACTCCTTCAGGCGTTCAACTGCCATTAAGTATTCCTTATGCTTAGATAACAAATCTTTTAAAGGACGGTCACATACCTCATTAAAAATACGTGTTTGTTCCTCTTTTGAAATTGTTCCGGTTCTTTTAATTTTAAATTTCTTTTTAATAATTTTCTGTAATTCAACAGAGCTTTCACTTTTTGAAGCAGCTTTTTCAAGTTCTTTATATGCCTCAGAATATGAGAAATCCGGTTTAGGGTATCCAGAAATGTACTGATTTTCAAGAGCGTTTAAAACTATCTCTCCTACCAGTGACGTACTGGGATTTACCTGTTCCTGTGCTTTTTTGATCTCGGTTGTTATTTTATCTTTCTCCATATTACTTTTTCCTCCTCTTATTTCTTAAATTTATAATGTCCTCCGCATTGTAAAAAACTCTTCCACCATCTTTATGATTTCTGACTTTTCCACTCCTTGTCCACCGCCTCAGAGTTCTATCTGTTACTCCTAACATAAGCTGAGCATCAGCAGAGGTAAAATAATTCAGCTTATCCATTCTTATCACCCCCGTGTCCGTTTCTAAAGTAAATTTGTCCGCTTCTAATAAATAGTGGGCTCAAAGCACTAAAAGTAAGCCATCACTCCTCCAATAATCCCAAATAATCTAAAGTTACCTCTTTTTCTCCGGTTCCTATTGAACTGATAGGTATTTCCATCCGTGCTCTGGCAACCTCCTGATCCGGTGTAAGGTATGGATATTTTAAATACCTTTTCTTTCCCCGGCTCTTATCTGTATAATATGGATCATGCTCTCTGAGCCACTGATCCGCAGGATCCTCATTTCTCTTTTTAATAATTGCCATCTTAATTCCTCTATAATTGCATAATTATTCATTAAATATGTTGTTAATATTCATTTTGTATGTAGTTTCTTTTCATAAACAAGAGAAATACGATAAATAAAATCTCTTTTTTAGGAAATTTAGGCATAGATCTCCTAAGAAAAAGGAGGGGAGCCATGCCTAAAAGAATCTCTTTTTTGAGGTTTCTTAGTACCCTACATAGTTTAGCATTTCAGCTAAATATTACAGCCACTCCAGAGGGGGAGCGTGACACATTTCCATCCATGCTTTACTGTAACAATCTCTCTTTGGAAACTTCCATAGCCCAACTTCTTTCGTTTTATATCGGTTTTCAAGTTGTATGAGATCCGATTGAGGAGGAGCTGGAGTAGGGTGCCCCAAATTCTCCCCCTGTAGATTTATTATTTAGGCTCTACAACACCACGCTTTTATAAAGCGGTTACGCTGTCCGCTTACCATTATTCAATTAAAAAAGGAGCCTCTAAGACTGTTTATAATCTTATAGCTCCTGTGTTATCCTTTATTATCCTGTATAATCCTGTATAATCCTGTAACAGAAAAAGAGAGCTAAGGTAAAGATTACTCAGTACCTTAGCTCCCTCGAAATATACAGTAAAAGAAATGATTTAGGATTTCTCTTTTAAGCTAATTTTATTGACTTCTGAAATCCAACCCTTTATAATAATTGGTGAAAAATCAGTTGCCTCTGGTGGTGTAGAGTATCTCGTTTACCCTATATCCTTACTCATTGCTGGTAACACTGAGTAAGAACTGATAGCACCCTAACCGGGTGCCTTTTTTTCTGTTGTAATTTACACTACTATTTTTATCAAAAATTGTCAAGACATTTTTTACACCATAATAACAAATTTAGCCCATGCCTTAGCATCATCCTCTCCCAACATCCTGTATATACAGTCCTCATAAGGTACTTTCCAGTACTCAGGATCAGATCCCTCAGCCGTGAGTCCTCTCCTCTCATATCGCCTTTCTATATTCTGTAGGTGGTGCCTGAATTGATGTAAAAACCCCTCCAGATCCGGCTCTGTAAGATATATCTCCCCTGTAGCCTGTACATAATTATCATCCCTTACCCACACCGTTATTACCGGGATAGATACTTGATAATAGTCTGAGAGATCTGTATTAAGCCTCCTAATAGCCTCCAGAGCCTCTAATCCAGTTAAAGTATAAAATCCATCAGCTATTATCTTAGAAACGATTGTAGGAGCTTTAGAGCCCTGATACAGGCTCTTATACAGCTCAACTCTTTCATAAATTGTCATTCATCCACCTCCGAAAAATTATTCAATGCCACTTTAAGAGCCTTTACACCTTGCACCGGATTATAGTGTGTTCTAAATACCAAATCATCCTGTACATTTCCTACTGTAAAACCATTTAAAGCATAAAATTTAATAAATCCCTTTACAATCTCTAACTCTGTAAGATTTCCGTGTGCTAAATCAAATAACCAGATTTTATGATCTTCTGTTGCTCTATTCATTGCTTGATCCCCCTTTATGCACAAAGCCAAGCCGCTATAAGTTTCTTTCCAATACGTTTTACATAGGTATGTACAGATGGTGTTTTTACACCCAATTCCCGGGCAATGTCCGGCTTAGATTTCTCCATTAGCAAAAGATTTACAACTACTCTTTCATTTTCTGATAGCTCTAATCTGTCCAGTAACATTTTCATCTCGATCATGCTGTAATCCTCACACTCTACAGAAAACTCAGAATTTCCTAAACTGTTCCCATCTTCCTCATATTCTGAGTTAGAGTTGATTTGTTCATAACTCTGTACAAAACAACCGGGATTTCTTTTTTTGCAATTACACATTGAAAATAATGTATTGTAATTTCTTTTAAGACAGCCACAAAGATATGTAGTAAATCTACAATCCCTTGTATCATCAAATGTCTGAACAGCATCCCATAAAATAAGATTTCCCTCACTAATTAGATCTTCCATTTCAGCTCCTATAATGGATCTGGAGTAGCTTCTTGCAAATACATAAATCAGTCCTTTTGTTTTTTCCATGATTTCTGCAAATACTCTTTCGTTTTTGTCCTGTTTGTACTGAGCTACCAGCTCATCTACTGCATAATCGTTGTAATTTTTCTTCATTTCCTGTGTCCTCCTGCTTCATTCCTTATGTATATGTTTAACATATACCACTACCAATATAATATATGTTAAACATATATGTCAAGAGTTTATTCCTCACTTATTCCTCATTTTTCTTTCAAAACAGAAGAAATGTATGTTATAATCTCCTCAAATAGTAAGGAGATGCTAATATATGGGAGCTAAATACACTGAGGCTCAGAAAAGGGCTACTGCAAAATATCAAAAAGAAAATACCAGTCTTATCGGTATTAGAGTACCAAAAGAAAAGAAAGAGCTATATCAGACCTATGCCACTAATGCCGGTATGAGTCTTAGCTCTTATATTATTAACGCTATTGAAGAAAAAATTAAAAAAGAGGAATGATCCAAAACGGTCATTCCTCTTCATATTTTTATCTTTAGTATAATTCTCCATTCTTTGTCAGATACTTTAAGAAGCCCTCACAGCCCTCAATTACATCCTTATATGTCTCATCAAAATCCCCGGTGTACCACGGATCTGCAATATCTCTTCCTGAGCCTGAAAAGGAAAGAAACTTATATATCTTTCCATCAGGATCATTTTTTAACATCCTATTAAGATATTTAATATTAACTTCATCCATACCTATAATATAATCAAACTTATCGTAATCCTCTAAGCTAATCTGTTTTGCTCTATGAGGCACTAAAGGGATTCCCACTTCCCTTAATTTGTTTACAGTACCTCTGTGTGGAGGATTTCCGATTTCCTCTCTGCTTGTGGCAAAACTGTCAATGGTAAACAACTCCTCTAATCCTAATTCCTTTACTTTGTAAGTAAATACACTCTCACTTAGAGTCGATCTACAAATATTTCCCCAACATACGAATGCTACTCTTATCAACTTTATTCTCCTCCCTGTTATATTCCTATTCCTACATTAATTCTATTACTTTGTCCTGTTTGTATTGTAAAGTACAGATATTGCCGTGGCAAATGAATAGTACCTTTATCATATATTCTAAAACTCCTTAAAAATGCTGATTTTCCTTGATTTTACGCCACTTTCCGGCATTTCTACGACAGAGGCAATCCAACCATTTCTTAGTATAACTACGCTTATTTTAGCTTGTTTTTGCCATCATTTGTCGTAAACTCTGTCGTAAATTCAAAAGATTTACGACACGCACTTTTTACGGTGCGTTGTCGATTTCTTAGAAGCTACATCTACTATTTTCTGCATTTCTTCTTCGGCATCTTCATATCCCAGATGCGTATAAGTGTTCAAAGTAACACCGATCTCACTGTGCCCCATAATATATTGAAGCGTCTTTGGATTCATTCCCGACTTCGCCATATTGGAACAGAACGTGTGTCTGCAAACATGTGGATGTGTCAAGTATAGGACAAAAAAATTTTATTTTTTTCTGCCGAAGACTATCTGACGCTTCCATCAGGTAGTCCCAGCACCTTGATTATCTTCTGATAAGTCATTCTTGTCCTGCTCAAGTTATCTCTGTCCCGAAAAAATATCGTCAAAATTCCATTCGATTTCAATTTCATCCTGACTATAAACACGGATCACCTTGATAATCTCACGCAGCTTCTCTGTATCGAACTTCTGAATTCCCAAGAAATCTTTTAGTTTTATTTTATCAGAAAGTTCATTTTGTTCAAGAAGCTTTTTACTATTCTCCACATCTTCTATCTTTCGTTTTATTTCCTCCAGCTGTACACTTATCTTTCCAGCTCTATGCTTATACGAATCACGATCTATACGACCATCTTTGTAAGCATCATAGAGTTTCATCTTTTCCATGGTCAACTGTCGGCTCTGTTTTTGCAATTCTGCAGTATTAATCTCTTTGTATTCGCATTGCCTTTTGGAAGATATTTTCTTTTCTTTTTCCAACATTGACGCTGCATACTGATGGACAAGCCCAAGGATATTTTCCTCCAGCAGTTCCCGCTGGAGCACCAGGCTTCGACACACAGGATCTCCATTGGTTCGAGCATCTGAGCATTTTAGCAGATGCTCCGTTTCTTTTAGCAAAGAATGCCCACAGTTGGCACATAACAGCAATGCTGGTTGCTTTTTACGTCTTTCCAGAGTAAAATTGGTGCGTGATTCCGCAACACTTCTCTTCTTTTTCGGATGCATTTCATTTGCTTTTTCAAACAATGCCCTGTCTATAATTGCCGTATGATGATTTTC
>SKEY01002516.1_pt1 | contig 18883 bp, 8 predicted proteins | sample 4843871 | NCBI WGS metagenome assembly SKEY01 (sample SAMN11008797, study PRJNA524170) | human gut metagenome | biome: Human fecal sample; material: Feces; isolation source: fecal sample from pouch patient p36 | host: Homo sapiens | place: Israel: Tel-Aviv | collected 2016-12-04 | reverse complement strand
ACTGCCTGTAAATAAACGAAATATTATTATTTAATAATTACTTTGTCCAGATGCCACATATCATCTACATACTCCTGAATAGTGCGGTCAGAAGTAAATTTTCCGCTGCAGGCAGTGTTCATCATTGCCATTTGAGCCCAGCGTTTTTCATCTCTGTAAGCCTCTTCCACTTTTTCCTGAGCTGCTGCATAGGCTCTGAAGTCAGCCAGGATAAAGTACTGGTCAGCTTTGTCATAGCCGTTTCCGCGAAGCAGAGAATCATACAGATCTCTGAACAGCTCTGTATCATGAGAGAAGGTTCCGTTGATCAGTTCCATAAGCACCTGGCGGATCTCACCGTCTGTATTGTAGATCACATTCGGATCATAGCCGCCATTATTCTCATAATTGATTACCTCGTCAGAGCTGAGGCCAAAGATAAATGCATTCTCTTCGCCTACTTCCTCAACAATCTCCACATTGGCGCCGTCCATGGTTCCGATTGTAGGAGCTCCGTTCAGCATGAACTTCATGTTTCCTGTACCGGAAGCTTCTTTACTTGCAGTAGAAATCTGCTCGGAAACATCTGCTGCTGCAAAAATCAGCTCAGCATTGGATACTCTGTAGTTCTCAATAAATACAACTTTGATCTTGCCATTAATAGACGGATCGTTGTTTACAACATCTGCTACGCAGTTGATCAGTTTGATGATCTTTTTCGCACGCTCATATGCTGCAGAAGCTTTTGCGCCAAAGATGAAGGTTCTTGGATAGAATTCCATCTCCGGATGTAATTTAATCTGGTTGTACAGATAGATTACATGAAGGATATTGAGAAGCTGTCTCTTATACTCATGAAGTCTCTTAACCTGTACATCGAAGATAGAATTAGGATCAACATCAATTCCGTTATTCTCCTTGATGTACTTGGCAAGACGAACCTTGTTCTTATACTTAATCTGCATGAAATCCTGCTGAGCCTTAGGATCATCAACATAGAGCATAAGCTTCTCAAGCTGGCTTAAATCTGTAACCCATCCATCACCAATCTTATCTGTAATCCAGTCAGAAAGAAGTGGGTTAGCATGCTTTAAGAATCTTCTCTGAGTAATACCGTTAGTCTTATTATTAAACTTCTCTGGCATCATTTCATAGAAATCTCTTAACTCCTGCTTCTTTAAGATTTCTGTATGAAGCTTTGCAACACCATTAACAGAATATCCGGCAACAATTGCAAGATTAGCCATCTTAACCTGTCCATCATAGATAATAGCCATCTTACGAACCTTCTCCTGATTTCCTGGATATTTAGCCTTAATCTCTTCTACAAAACGGCGGTTAATCTCTTCAACAATCTGGTAAATTCTTGGAAGAAGTCTTGAGAATAACTCAATAGGCCACTTCTCAAGTGCCTCAGCCATAATTGTATGGTTAGTATAAGCAACAGTCTTAGTTGTGATATCCCATGCCTCATCCCATTCAAGTCCGTTCTCATCCATAAGGATACGCATAAGCTCTGCAACTGCAACAGTTGGGTGTGTATCATTAAGCTGGAAAGTAACCTTCTTATAAATGTTCTTAACATCCCCATTATTCATTGACTTATATCTGTCAACAGCTCTCTGTACACTTGCTGATACGAAGAAATACTGCTGCTTAAGTCTTAATTCCTTACCGGCATAGTGGTTATCATTAGGATAAAGTACCTCAACGATATTCTTTGCAAGGTTCTCCTCCTCGATAGCCTTCTGGTAATCACCCTTATCGAAAGAGTTAAGGTTAAATGTATTAACAGGCTCTGCGTCCCAGATTCTAAGAGAGTTAACAGTGTTATTGCCATATCCAAGAACAGGAATATCATATGGAACAGCGATTACAGAACGGTAATCTTCCTGAACGAACATATCCCTTCCAGTCTTCTCATCTCTGTAAGAACGTACATATCCACCAAATTTAACTTCATATCTGTATTCAGATCTCTTAATTTCAAATGGGTTGCCATCCTTTAACCAGTTATCAGGAACCTCTACCTGATATCCGTCCTTAATTTCCTGCTTGAACATACCATACTTATAACGGATACCACAGCCATATGCAGGATATTCAAGAGTTGCTAAAGAATCCATGAAACATGCAGCAAGACGGCCAAGACCACCATTACCTAAAGCTGCGTCCGGCTCCTGATCCTCGATAACATTAATATCAAGACCAAGCTCGTCAAGAGCTTCCTTAATCTCATCATAAGCACAGAGATTAATCATGTTGTTACCAAGTGCACGTCCCATAAGGAACTCCATAGACATATAATAAACCATCTTAGGATCGTCCTTCTCATACTGCTTATGGGTGGCAATCCATTTATCAATAATAATATCCTTAACAGCATAAGAAACTGCCTGGAAAACTTCCTGATCATTAGCCTCTTCAATATTCTTTCTATAAAGAGACTTACAATTACTGATTACATTCTTCTTGAATTCTTCCTTACTGAAATTCTGTGTTAAACTTGTCGCCATGTATTTAAAACTCCCTTCTGAATATGGACGGCTCCCCAATACGCCGATATACCCTGTAAAAACTATAATCCGCCCCACAATAGATGTTTTAATTATACATAATAATATTTACAAATGCAAACACCCACCAAGAAAGGACGTATTTTTATGGAAAAAAAGCCCCATCTGATGGCGATCGTCCTGTTTTTAACGGGTCTTATCTGTATTGGATTACTTTTTGGACTCAGCTATAAAACTTACCGGAAGATCGATGCCGTTGACCAGAAAATGGCCTCCGTGATCAAACCGGTCCAGAAAAAGCAGAAATCCATGAAAGAGGATATCGAACTTTATACAGCTAAGATCGAAAAGAAACAGGCAGCCAACAAATACCTGCAGCAGCGGGCACAGACAGAAAAAGCTGTCAAAAACAACACTGGTGAACATGAACGGGCACCGGAAGCCGAAAACAGCCAGAAAACGACCAAGCCCTCTGTTTTCAGTGAAGCCGGTGGTGAAGGATTCACCGATGGCAGTAATGACACCTCTTCTGCTTCCAACAACGGCCATATCGTCGGAATCGATCCCGGACATCAGAGTGAAAATGTTGATATGAGCGCCACAGAACCGAACGGCCCCGGTTCCTCCACCATGAAGGCCAAGGCTTCCACCGGAACCAGAGGTTCCTTCAGCGGTCTCCCGGAGTATCAGCTGAATCTGGACGTTTCTCTTCTGCTTAGGGATATCCTGGAACAGCGTGGATACCAGGTAATAATGACAAGGACAGACAATGATACCGCTATCAGCAACAAGGAGCGTGCAGAGCTGGTCGCTTCCCAGGGTGCGGAGATCTGTGTCCGTATCCATGCAAACGGGGATGATTCTGCAGATGTCTCCGGTGCTCTGACCATGTGTCCGTCCCAGCAGAATCCTTATGTTTCCAGTCTCTATGACAGTTCCAACAAACTATCCAAATGCAGTGTGGATTCCTACTGCGCAGCTACCGGCTTCCAGAACCGCGGGATCATCTACACAGATTCCATGACAGGTATTAACTGGAGCACGATCCCGGTGACGATTGTGGAAATGGGATTTATGACCAACCAGAGCGATGATCTGAAAATGGCGGATTCCTCCTTCCAGCAGACTATGGCAGAAGGGATCGCCAATGGAATCGATGCTTATTTCCAATAATAAAAAGGAGTTTGTTTATATATGAAAAAAAATACATTTCTATATATTGTGATCGCAGTGCTTGTCATCGCACTGGCAGGACTTGGGGCACTGAATGTCCGCTCCCTGGACAAGCTTGCATCTCTCCAGACAAAAGTTAACAAGCTGCAGAAAAGTGTGCAGGAGGTTTCTGATTCTGCCGCTGAGCTCAGCAGCAAAGCCGATCAGCTGGATGCTCTTTATCCTGATGATCCTACCGTTTCCAGCGCTGCTGCCGCAGCATCTTCAGCTGAGGTCCAGGGTCCTTCCGCACAGGAAGAATCCACAGATACATCTGCAGCCTCCGATTCTTCCGAAGCTTCTGGCAGCAAGGACAGTTCTTCTTCCACTCAGGAAGAAGGAACTCTTTCTCCATCCAGCGGAAGCACTTTCACAGACAATTCGGATTCCAGCATGGACAACCTTCTGAATCAGGTACAGTCTCTTCTTCCCACCGATAACGGAACCTGGTCCGTATATGTATGCAATCTTGCAAAAAATACCGAAGGTACCATCAATGATCAGCAGATGCAGGCTGCCAGCCTGATCAAGCTCTATATCATGGGTGCTGTATATGAGGATTATGACAGTCTTTCCTCCAAATACAGCAAGGATCAGCTGGACAATGCACTGAACTCCATGATCACAGTCAGCGACAATGATGCTGCCAATACACTTGTCAATTATCTTGGCGGCGGGGATGACGCAGCCGGAATGGCCCGTGTGAATAAATTCTGTCAGGATCACGGATACACCAGCACTTCCATGGGACGTCTTCTTCTTGCAGATAATTCCAAAGGGGATAACTACACTTCCGCAAAGGATTGTGGAAAATTTCTGAAGACCATCTATCAGATCGACAAGGGTACTGCTACCGATAACAACGATACTCTGGCAGGAGCCGAATATATGTATCGTCTTCTGAAAATGCAGACCAGGAAAAACAAGATCCCGGCTCAGATGCCTTCCGAGGTAAAGGTTGCCAACAAAACCGGTGAACTGGATCACGTAGAAAACGATGCCGGCATCATCTATGACACAGCAAAGGGGATCGACCTGGTAGTCTGTTTTATGTCACAGGATCTTAACGATACCTCTGATGCACAGAACACCATCGCACAGGACAGCCGTGCGATCTATGGATACTACAACGAATAACAAAAGAAAATATCTTTATATTATATTGGTAAGGAAAACATCATGAATCAGACAAAAGAGAAAAAAACAAGATACTTATTATGGCCTGCGCTGCTGCTTCTGCTTCTTCTGCTGGCGCCGGGCAACATTGTCCGTGTGCAGGCTGCTTCTGACCAGACTGCTGTCCAGCTGAAACTCAGTCAGGGTATCCGCCGCTATGATTATGCTTACCAGGTCCTTGATCTGGTAAATCAGGAACGTGCCAAAAAGAACCGGAATCCTGTCACTATGGATAAGAACCTTCTGGAATGCGCCATGACCAGAGCAGAAGAACTGACCGTTTACGCCAGTCATACCCGTCCCAATGGTTCCATCTGTTTTTCAGCCTTTCCTTATTTTGAGGATCCAAGTGAAAATCTTGCGATCAACCAGGGAACTCCTGAAGAAGTTATGGAATCATGGATCGAATCTTCCGGACATTACACGAACATCATGAATTCCAAAAATGTTTCTGCCGGAATCGGCTGCTACTCACAGAACGGTCATCTCTACTGGATCCAGTGCTTTTCTTCTCACGCAACAGAAGCCTGCACACAGCCTGCCAATCAGACTGTGTCACCTGTTATTTCCGTGCTTCCAAAGCTAATAAATATCCATTTCAACGAAGCTTCTCCGATCACATTCACAGAAGAACAGAAAACACTCGCTATCTATATAACCTGTAACGGATTCAGCCCTATGAGTTCCAGCCTTGACCCAGCTTCTTTCACATGGTCAACCGGAGATCCTTCCATTGCCACTGTGGATCAGAGCGGTGTTATCCGACTGAAAAGCAGAGGAACCACTACGGTTTCTGCCACACTGAAATCCTGCCCGGACAAAACACTGTCTGCAGATCTCAATGCATACTATGATCTGGAAAATTCCAGAGAGACTTCTCTGCGCTATACAAGTTCCTGGAACTATACCGGAAGTCCCATTACTTTTTCTCCTGAACTAAAATTCCATGGTCGTACGCTGACTGAGGGAAAAGATTATACGATTTCTTTCTCCCACAATCAGAACAGCGGTGTGGGAACTTTCACGATCACAGGTCTTGGCCTTTATTCCGGAACTCTGACGAATAATTTCGGTATCTGGCAGATCAATCTCTCTCAGGCAGAGATTGATTTTTCCCAGTCCTCCTATCTGTATACCGGAACTCCACTAACTCCGAAGCCCACTGTCACCTGGAATGGTATAACCCTGACAGAAAATGTAGATTATACACTCTCCTGGCATAACAATGCCCAGCAGGGAAACGCTTATGTTACTGTTTCCGGTAAGGGAAATTTCACCGGTGAAAGTAATAAATATTTCTACATCGACCTTACCCCGATCACGGAAGCTGAGATTGGTGATATCCCGGATTATGAATATGCTCCTGGCAAAGAATTCAAGCCGGAGCCAACGGTCACATTAAATGGTGTTACTTTAAAGAAAGATGTTGATTATACCCTTTCTTATTATGATAACACCATGGCAAGTTCCAGAACCAACAGACCTCGTGTCCATATAACCGGTATCGGCATTTACAGAAGCGGTTTTTCCAAATACTTCACCATCAATCCACTGAAGCTCTCCGGTGAGACCATCCAACTGGCAGATTCAAACTGCAAAAGTGAAAGTGTAACCTCTTATCTGCGAAATAACCTGGTCATCACCTATAATGGCACACAACTGACCTCTGATGATTTTCGCATTACTTCTGTATACTATTCCTCCAGCAATGAGATCCTGGATTTTTCACTTTCCTATAAGCAGAATTATTCCGGTTCAAGGCATATGACATCTGTAAAGCTTTGCGATCTTTCGGATATTCCGGAACAGATCTTCAACGGCAATGCAGTAACTCCGAAGCCTACTGTAAAATACGGCTCGGACACGCTTCAGGAAGGCACGGATTATATCCTTACCTGGAAAGATAACGCCAAAACCGGCACTGGCTCCGTAACGGTTACAGGAATCAACAATTATTTTTCAAGTCAGTCCCTGACCTTTAAAATATCCGCTCCAGCACCAACGAGCACTCCAACTCCGAAACCTACTGCTACCCCAACGCCGAAGCCTACTGCTACCCCGACTCCGAAACCTACTGCCACTCCAACGCCGAAGCCTACTGCCACTCCAGTTCCGAAGCCATCCACTACCCCGGCTCCAATGCCATCTGGCACTCCGGCTCCTGTGATCACGAAATTAACTGCACCGTCAATTAAGGCCTCTGCCTCCTGGAACAGCTGTACGCTCCGCTGGAACCGTATAAACAATGCCCGGAACTATATTCTCTACAGAAAAACAAATTCCGGAAAATACGCAAAGATCAAAACTTTAAACACAAATACTACTTCATACAAAGACACAAAGATCACTATCGGAAATAAATATTCTTACGTGATCCGTGCAAGCAAAAAAACATCCTCCGGTTATATCTACAGTCCAGTTTCCAAAGCAGTGACTGTGAAACCGAATCTGCTCCGTCCGTCCATAAAGCTTAAAACCCTCAAAGGAAAACAGACCCTTTCCTGGAAAAAGATTTCCGGAGCAACCGGCTATGTCATCTATCAGAAAAAAGGAAATGGTTCCTTCAAAAAAGTAAAAACTATTTCTTACAAAAATACCAGCTATACATTTAAGACAGCAAAAAATGTTACATATAGCTACAGACTGGTTCCATACCGCACAGTAAACAAGAAGGTAAAGACCGGACCTGCAAGTGCGGTAAAAACCGGAAAAGCAAAATAACAGACTTACCGGATCGGACAAAAAAAGGATGATGCGTCACCGAAACGCATCATCCTTTTTTCAGTTCTTTTCTTCTCCCTCTTCATAGGATTTTTCCCAGATCTCGGAAAATACTGCCAGCGGACAGTCTGTCAGCAGGCACATCAGAAGAAAGCACTCATATGGATTCACTATGTAGATCTCACTCATTTCGCAGCGGGCCAGGATCTCCTGGATCTCCTCCAGAAAATGACGGTATCTCGTATACGGATCATCCTCTGCCATCTCCTGAGAGATCACAAAAAACTCCAGCGTGATCAGATCGAACCGCTCCACCGGAAATTTATGGTTCAGGATATTGTTGATCCTCTGGCGGCTGAAGCGCTTCTGGCTGAAATGTTTTGCCAGAATGGATGCGGACATCTTTTTGAGATTTCCCATTTTATTAATAGGAATCCCGCTGCAGATAACCTTTTCCAGATCCGAAGCACTGATATTCTCAGGCTTCCAGATCTTTTTGCCACCGTTTTCTTCCTCATCTTCCTGATACATGGCTGCAATGATCTTCCTTGCCCGCTCCAGAAGGAGCATAAATTCCTGAAAAGCCTGGCTCTTCTCTGATTTCGGATCATCATGTCTTCCTTTCAGAAAAGCCAGATATTCCAGAAGCTTTTCTTCACTGTCCAGACAAAGCCCTGTGCCATACACGATCTCTCCGGTCTTTTTTTCCACCGGAGTCATCTGTTTGTAGGTTTCTTTATATTCCTCCGCTTTATAATAGCCAAGATGATTCCGGTAACAATACCAGTAGATCACTTCTTCCGGATTATGAAAATCAAAATCCTGCTCACGAAGCACCCGGGTCAGAAAATCTGAAACATCCTCTGTACTCATCCGAAGTCCGAACCCCAGCAGAAAAACTGTTTCACGCTTCACAGATGCCTGAGTCAGCCAATTATTCACCAGAGAACTCAGCTTGGCTGATGTAGGTGACATGGATTTCGGTGTGTAGGTTTCCTTGAAGGATTCCACAACGATCTCTCTGTAGACTTCCTGCGGCACCTGGGAAAAAGGCTCCTCAAGCTCTGCACGCTCATACACATATCGTTTCAGATAGTCACCAAAGGAAACCAGTTCCATTTCCTTGTAAAGATAATGAAAAATAACATCTGCATCCTCATCCTCAAAGGAATCCAGACTGACAACCTGGCGGAACTTCTGTGCCGCCTTTCTTGTAAATTCAAAGTCCTTCACTGAATCGAAGGCAACTGTCTGTTCAAAATCAAGATCCTGCATTCGATTTCTCATCGCAAATTTTCTCCTTATCCCTTTTCTTACTCCCCGGGTTTATTACCGTCCGGTACTGTGGCGCTCTGCCCAGCGTTTGAGAATATTTTTTTCTTCATAGCCGCTGATCTGTGCAAGGACCAGTGTCACATTATCTCTGCCGCCTCTTTCCAATGCCTGTTCCAGGATCTTACCTACTTTTTCTTCTGCGGTTTCTGTCCCGCCAAGGATCTTCTGAAGCTCCTGATCAGAAAGCATGTCTGTCACTCCATCTGAACAGATCAGATACGAGCTTCCCGGCTGATAACCGATCTCCACGATAGAAGGCTCCAGTGCCATGTTTTCTTCCTGGAAGCCCAGATACTGCGTCAGCGGAGCTTTTCCCAGCATTTTTCCGCCGATCACATGGTCCGTGGAAATCTGCTGAAACTTCCCCTGAAAATGACGGTAGATACGGCTATCCCCAAGGTTGCAGGCATAGATCGCCTTTTCACTGAAAGACAAAAGTGCCATGGTTGTTCCCATGCTTCTGATACAGTTTTCATTGCTGTAGCGACATACTGCCTCATTCATATTTTCGCAGGCTTCTGTCAGAAAAACCACAGGCTCTTTTTTCAGGGTCTTTTTGTTTTCTTCATAGAAGCCTCCCAGCGCTTCCACAGCTGCAGAAGCTGCCATTTCACCGCAGCTTTCTCCGCCCATGCCGTCAAAAACAGCCAGCATTGGAAGCTGCCAGTGCTGTGTATGACCTGCCAGGATTCCGTCAACCCCCTGGTTGTGCACCGGCAGGCGCACTCCGCAGCACCAGAAATTATCCTCATTATTTGTCCTCACCTTTCCGGTGTGACATGTATACGCATAATCAATCTGATAGGCCATTCTTTTTCCTTTCGTAAAAACCCTTCGACATTACTGCTGAAGCTCCACTACAGAATTACTCCAGTATTTGTCTCCCAGTTCTACATATTTGTCGTTATCGCTCTCTTTATCATGAACCTTACCATCTGCATCGATCCATCGGATCAGAAGGCCGTCCTGATAATAAAAATACTGCTTCTCATCTCCGTCCCATACATAAGTATAAAACATCTGCTCGCCCCAGTAAAAATATTCCTCATAAACGCCATCTGCGGAACTGCCGGGATATACAAGTACTTTGGCGATCTCTCCTGATCCATTATAAAAGCGCAGGCGATCCCCCTCTGTACCTTCACGTCTATAGCTGTCCAGAGCATTTTCTATGGTTGTCGCATGGTCACGTATCGTTTCCATTGCCTGTGCGAAACTTTTATCCGAATTGTCTGCAGTACCGAAATTTCCTTTGTTCAGAGCATCAGAATCATCGGAATCTGTATACGAAGGTTCCCCGTTATCCACAGGTTTCCGTATCGTTCGTACCGCAAGGATCCCGCCGATCAGCACAACAAGGATCCCGGCTGTTATAAGCATTCTGAAAATACCTTTCCGTTTCCTTCTGTCATCGTCATTTCCGTCATTCTCTGGTACGGATCCTTCCCACTCCTGGAGATTCTGGTCACGGTCGTCTTCCAGATCTGTGATAGAGGTAACTCTGGGCTTTACAGCTCCGGTTTTTCTTATACCGGGATCTGACTGACGGGAACGTCCTGACGGATAACCGGACAGGCTATCCTTTTCGGATGCTGTTTTTCCGGATGCAGATTTCTGAGGCTTCTGTATTGTGCTCTGAGCCTTTGGCGTATTCCGGGCTGCATTTTTTGCTATTTCTCCGGCTATCGGTTTATCCGGCTGTATGGATACCGGCACAGGATTTTTACGTGCCTGACGGATCGCATCCGTATTCAGCTGACTCGTTCTTGCCAGCTGTCTGGCTGCACCCTCCTGGAGAAACTTCGGCATGGACTCCGGAACAGGTCTTTCCTCCACTGGTTTCGGTTTCTCATGAACTCCCTGTTCTCTGTTTGCTGCTCCATACCGGATTTCTTCCAGTGCATCCCGAAACTTCTCAGGAGTCTGATATCGTTCTTTTGCATCATAAGCACAGGCTTTTAAGATAACGGAGCCGAAAGCCTCTCCTGCATCCACAGGTGGTGGCGGTGTTTCGCCTGACATCCTCCTCGTGAGTGCGTTTTCCTTATCTCTGTATGTGATCAGCTGTTTTTCAAGATTCAGAAACGGAAGCCTGTTATGATTCATCAGTTTATATAACACCAAGCCAAGTGCATAAATGTCCACTCTGCTGTCGTACTGTTCTCCCCTGTACATCTCCGGCGCCATATAGGAATAAGTTCCCTTTTTGGAAAGGGTACTCATAGTTTTTTCCAGTTCTCTGGCGATTCCAAAGTCCCCCAGTTTGAAATCCCCGAACCTGGATACAAAAATATTCTCAGGTTTGATATCCCTGTGGATGATGTGAAGCTGCCCACAGTATTCCAGTGATCTGCAAAGATCGATACCCAGCTTCATCACTTCTTTTTCTGTGAGATTTTTTCCCGCATAATATTCCATGAAGCTTGTGAGATATTCCATGCGGATAAAAACATCCCATCCGATCTCGTCCAGATATTCCATCACCTTGTAATCTTCTACAGATACAATATGGGAATTTCCCCGGAAATACTCCATGGTGCTTACTTCCTGAATGCACTCCTCCACCAGATTTTCAAAATAACCGCGGACAGATTTTTCATCACCGGATTCTGAGCGCACACTGTCCAGCTCCCCTTTACTGGCGGGGATTGTGATTATCTTAATTGCCGAGTAAAAAGAACGTCCCTTCTCAGTTCTCTGAGCTTTATACACTCTTCCAAAAGAGCCTTCCCCGATCTTGCTTACGATCTTCCATTCCGGCCACGGGGAAATTGGCAGTTCCTTGTCCATCGCAATCCCTCCTCTCTCAGAAAATCCCTGCTTATAAACAGAAATCTCCCTCCGGATTTCCGGGGGGAGATTTATTTATATTAGCAAGGTATATCGACTTATTCTTCTACCGGTGCAGTTTCCTCTGCTGTCTCTTCAACAGCAATGGTCTCTTCCTCCGGAGCAGTCTCAGTCTTCTCTTCCTCTACGGAAATTTCCTCTGTATCCTCAGGCTCCTCGGAAGCTGTTTTTACCTCCGGCATTCCTGTGTCAAGACTGATCTCACTGTAACGCTTCATACCTGTACCTGCAGGAATCAGCTTACCGATGATAACGTTCTCTTTCAGACCGATCAGCGGATCGATCTTACCTTTGATAGCAGCCTCTGTCAGGACTTTTGTTGTTTCCTGGAAGGATGCTGCTGACAGGAAGGAGTTTGTAGCAAGGGATGCTTTGGTAATACCAAGCATAACCTGTTTGCCCTCTGCCGGCTGTTTGCCCTCTGCCTCAAGTTTCTCGTTAACTTCCTCAACATCAAGGACATCAACAAGTGTTCCTGGCAGGAACTCTGTATCTCCGTTATCCTCGATACGGATCTTCTTCAACATCTGATGAACGATAACCTCGATATGCTTATCGTTGATCTCAACACCCTGCAGACGATATACACGCTGAACCTCACGAATCATGTAATCCTGAACTGCACGCACACCCTTGATTCTCAGGATATCATGCGGATTTACACTACCTTCTGTCAGCTCATCGCCGGCCTCAAGAACCTGTCCGTCAAGGACTTTGATACGAGAACCGTATGGGATCAGGTAAGTCTTGGAATCACCTGTCTCCGGATCGTTTACGATGATCTCACGTTTCTTCTTAGTGTCGTTGATCGTGGCAACACCTGGGATCTCTGTGATGATTGCAAGACCCTTCGGCTTTCTTGCCTCAAAAAGCTCCTCGACACGAGGAAGACCCTGTGTGATATCTCCACCGGCAACACCACCGGTATGGAAAGTACGCATGGTCAGCTGTGTACCTGGCTCACCGATAGACTGTGCTGCGATGATACCAACAGACTCACCAACCTGTACCGGCTCACCGGTAGCCATGTTCGCACCATAACATTTTGCGCAGACACCAACCTTGCACTTACAGGAAAGGATGGTACGGATCTTCAGTTTGTCGATCGGTCCGCCTGTCTGGTTGCTTACGCCCTCTTTCATGATACGGGCTGCACGCTTCGGTGTAATCATGTGGTTTGCTTTAACAAGGATTTCTCCATCTTTATTCTTAACTGTCTCACAGGAGAAACGTCCTGTGATACGCTCCTGAAGGCTCTCGATCTCTTCTTTTCCGTCCATGAATCCACGAACGACCATACCGGAGATCTCTGCTCTGTTCTCACAGCAGTCCGCCTCACGAACGATCAGATCCTGGGATACGTCAACAAGTCGTCTTGTCAGGTATCCGGAATCGGCTGTACGAAGAGCGGTATCAGAAAGACCTTTACGAGCTCCATGAGCGGACATGAAGTACTCCAGTACGTCAAGACCTTCACGGAAGTTTGACTTGATCGGGAGCTCGATGGTATGACCGGTTGTATCAGCCATCAGTCCTCGCATTCCGGCAAGCTGTTTGATCTGCTTATCGGAACCACGGGCTCCGGAGTCAGCCATCATGAAGATGTTGTTGTACTTATCAAGACCTGTAAGAAGTGCCTTTGTAAGCTCATCATCGGTCTTCTTCCAGGTATCAACAACCTCTTTGTAACGCTCTTCCTCTGTGATAAGACCACGTTTGTAGTTCTTTGTGATACGGTCAACAGTATCCTGAGCCTGCTTGATCATCTCCGGCTTCTGCGGCGGCACGGTCATATCGGAAATAGATACGGTCATGGCTGCACGTGTGGAGTATTTGTAACCCATAGACTTAACGGAGTCAAGTACCTCGGCTGTCTTTGTTGCACCGTGAGTATTGATAACCTTTTCAAGGATCTGCTTCAGCTGTTTCTTACCTACAAGGAAATCAACCTCAAGAAGCAGTTCGTTTCCAGGTACGCTTCTGTCCACAAATCCAAGGTCCTGCGGAAGGATCTCGTTGAACAGGAAACGTCCCAGTGTGGACTGAACATTGCCGCTTAAAACAGTTCCGTCCGGCATTGTCTTATGACAATGGACAATGATCTTTGTCTGGAGTGTGATGACCTTGTTCTCGTATGCAAGAATTGCCTCGTTGACACTCTTGAAGAACTTGCCTTCACCCTTATTTCCAGGTCTCTCCTGAGTCAGGTAGTAGATACCAAGGACCATATCCTGTGAAGGAACGGCTACAGGACCACCATCTGACGGTTTCAGAAGGTTGTTCGGTGATAACAGAAGGAAACGGCACTCTGCCTGTGCTTCCTGGGAAAGCGGAAGATGTACAGCCATCTGGTCACCATCGAAGTCAGCGTTGAACGCGGTACAAACAAGCGGATGAAGCTTGATCGCCTTACCTTCTACAAGGATTGGCTCGAATGCCTGGATACCCAGACGATGCAGTGTAGGTGCACGGTTCAGCATAACCGGATGCTCCTTAATGACGTCCTCAAGGACATCCCATACTGCCGGCTCAAGCTTCTCTACCATTTTCTTGGCATTTTTGATGTTGTGGGAAGTTCCGTTGGCAACAAGCTCTTTCATAACGAAAGGTTTGAACAGCTCGATAGCCATCTCCTTCGGAAGACCACACTGATAGATCTTCAGTTCAGGTCCTACGACGATTACAGAACGTCCGGAATAGTCAACTCGTTTACCGAGAAGGTTCTGACGGAAACGTCCGGATTTACCCTTCAGCATATCGGAAAGGGATTTCAGAGCTCTGTTTCCAGGGCCTGTTACAGGACGTCCGCGGCGTCCGTTATCGATCAGGGCATCTACAGCCTCCTGCAGCATACGCTTCTCATTGCGGACAATGATATCCGGAGCACCAAGCTCCAGAAGTCTTTTCAGACGGTTGTTTCTGTTGATGATCCTTCTGTAAAGATCATTCAGGTCAGATGTTGCAAAACGTCCTCCGTCCAGCTGTACCATAGGACGAAGATCCGGCGGGATAACCGGGATAACGGTCATGATCATCCACTCAGGACGGTTGCCGGACTCACGGAAGGACTCCACAACCTCAAGACGTTTGATGATCCTTGCACGTTTCTGGCCTGTTGCATCCACAAGCTCTGCCTTCAGTTCTTCAGAATCTTTTTCAAGATCGATAGCCTGAAGGAGCTCCATGATGGACTCGGCACCCATACCTACACGGAATCCTTCTCCGTAAGACTCACGTGCTTCCTGGTACTCACGCTCGGTGAGTACCTGTTTGTACATAAGTCCGGAATCTGCAGGATCCAGAACGATATAGTTAGCAAAGTAAAGCACTTTCTCCAGTGTTCTCGGAGAAATATCAAGGATCAGACCCATACGGGACGGAATTCCTTTAAAGTACCAGATATGAGACACCGGAGCTGCAAGCTCGATGTGTCCCATACGCTCTCTACGAACGGCAGATTTGGTTACTTCAACACCGCATCTGTCGCAGACAACGCCTTTATAGCGAATTTTTTTGTACTTTCCACAGTGGCACTCCCAGTCCTTGCTCGGTCCGAAAATCCTTTCACAGAAAAGACCATCCTTCTCAGGCTTCAAGGTTCTGTAGTTGATCGTTTCAGGTTTTAAAACCTCACCGTGTGACCACTCTCTGATCTTCTCAGGGGACGCCAGTCCGATCTTGATGGCATCGAAAGTCATTGGCTGATATGTTTCATTGGCGTTGGTTGTTTCTGCCATGTATTCTTTCCCCTTTCTTATTCCTCATCATCAAAGGACTCTTCAAACTCGATCATATCATCTTCGTCTTCCATGTCCTCATCTTCTTCTACATTGACAAGCTCTTCTCCGCTGAACTCCTGCTTGGTGTAGCCGTGTTTACCGAAGGACTCCTCATCTCTGCGTCCTCTGGAATCGCCCTCGATGACATGACGAAGATCAGTATCTCCGTAATCAGAGGTCTCCATAATGTGTACCTCTGATCCGTCTTCGCTGAGCACACGTACATCCAGACCAAGAGACTGAAGCTCTTTAAGAAGTACCTTAAAGGACTCAGGAATACCTGGCTCAGGAATGTTGTCACCTTTGATGATCGCTTCATAGGTCTTAACACGTCCGATCACATCATCAGACTTCACTGTCAGAATCTCCTGCAGTGTGTAGGAAGCACCATATGCCTCCAGTGCCCAAACCTCCATCTCTCCGAAACGCTGTCCACCGAACTGAGCTTTACCACCCAGAGGCTGCTGTGTTACCAGGGAGTATGGACCTGTGGAACGTGCATGGATCTTATCATCTACCAGATGATGCAGCTTCAGGTAGTGCATGTGACCGATAGTTACAGGGCTGTCGAAGTACTCGCCTGTACGTCCGTCACGAAGTCTTACCTTACCGTCTCTGGAGATCGGAACGCCCTTCCAGAGTGCTCTGTGAGCTTTATTCTCATCGAGATACTGCATAACATCCGGTGCAAGGATGTCTTTATATTTCTCACGGAATTCCTCAAAGTCTTCCGTATTAACGTAATCGTTGGCAAGCTCCAGAGTATCCTGGATATCAACCTCGTTTGCGCCATCGAATACAGGTGTTGCAATATTGAAGCCAAGTGCTTTGGCAGCAAGGCTCAAGTGGATCTCCAGGACCTGTCCGATGTTCATTCGGGAAGGTACACCCAGAGGATTCAGCACGATATCAAGAGGACGTCCGTTTGGAAGGAATGGCATATCCTCAACCGGAAGTACACGGGAAACGACACCCTTGTTACCATGACGACCAGCCATCTTATCACCAACGGAGATCTTTCTCTTCTGTGCAATATAAATACGTACTGCCTGATTTACTCCAGGGCTCAGCTCATCGCCGTTCTCTCTTGTAAATACCTTGGCATCTACGATAATACCATACTCACCGTGCGGTACCTTAAGGGAAGTATCACGTACCTCTCTTGCCTTCTCACCGAAGATAGCACGAAGGAGACGCTCCTCAGCAGTAAGCTCAGTCTCTCCCTTAGGAGTAACCTTACCGACAAGGATATCACCGGCACGTACCTCAGCACCGATACGGATGATACCGCGCTCATCCAGATCCTTCAGAGCGTCATCGCCGACACCCGGAACGTCACGTGTGATCTCTTCCGGTCCCAGCTTGGTATCACGGGATTCTGCCTCATATTCCTCAATATGGACAGATGTATAAACATCATTCTGTACCAGTTTCTCACTAAGAAGAACAGCATCCTCGTAGTTATAACCCTCCCAGGTCATAAATCCGATCAGCGGGTTCTTACCAAGTGCAAGCTCACCATTGGATGTAGACGGGCCATCCGCGATAACCTGTCCTGCCTCAACATGCTCACCCTGGAACACGATCGGTCTCTGGTTGTAACAGTTGCTCTGGTTGCTTCGCATGAATTTAGTCAGATGATAATCATCTTTTGTTCCGTCATCATTCTTGATAGAGATATCTGTAGATGTGGAACGAAGTACTGTACCTGCTTTTCTTGCAACAACGCATACACCGGAGTCAACAGCTGTCTTGGTCTCCATACCTGTACCAACAACCGGAGCCTCTGTTGTAAGAAGCGGAACGGCCTGACGCTGCATGTTGGATCCCATCAGCGCACGGTTCGCATCATCGTTCTGCAGGAACGGGATCAGGGCTGTAGCAACGGAGAATACCATTCGCGGAGATACATCCATGTAATCGAACATGTGCTGCTCGTACTCCTGTGTCTCCTCGCGGTAACGACCGGAAACGTTCTTATGAATGAAGTGTCCCTCTTCATCCAGCGGCTCATTCGCCTGTGCTACATGGTAATTATCTTCCTCATCCGCTGTCATGTATACAACCTCATCGGTTACACGCGGGTTGGAAGGATCTGTTTTGTCGATCTTTCTGTACGGAGCCTCTACGAAGCCGTACTGATTGATCCTTGCATAGGATGCAAGGGAGTTGATAAGACCGATGTTCGGTCCCTCAGGAGTCTCGATCGGGCACATTCTTCCATAGTGGGAATAATGTACGTCTCGAACCTCGAATCCGGCTCTGTCTCGTGACAGACCGCCAGGTCCCAGTGCGGAAAGTCTTCTCTTGTGAGTCAGCTCTCCAAGCGGGTTGTTCTGATCCATGAACTGTGACAGCTGGGAAGAACCGAAGAACTCTTTTACTGCTGCAGTTACAGGTTTGATATTGATCAGGGACTGCGGAGAAATACTCTCTGTGTCCTGTGTTGTCATTCTCTCACGTACCACACGCTCAAGTCTGGAAAGACCGATGCGGTACTGATTCTGAAGCAGCTCACCGACAGCACGGATACGACGGTTGCCCAGGTGGTCGATATCATCATCGTTACCAAGGCCATACTCCAGATGCATATTGTAGTTAATGGACGCAAGGATATCTTCCTTGGTGATGTGTTTCGGGATCAGGTCGTGGATATCACGTTTGATCGCATCACATCTGTCCTCAAATGTGTCATTTTCTTCCAGAATTTTTTCGAGCACCGGGTAGTATACTAATTCTGTAACACCCAGGGACTTCGGATCCTCAAGCTCCGGCAGATAGTGACGGATATCAACCATAAGGCTGGAAAGAACTTTGATCTCTCTCTCCTCACCCTGGATCCATACGTACGGAACTGCGGAATTCTGTAATGTATCAGCAAGCTCTTTTGTAACAAGTGTCTCAGCCTCAGCAAGGATCTCACCTGTTGTTGTATCTACAACATCCTGGGAAAGCTTGTGGCCTACGATACGTTTATTGAAATGAAGCTTCTTATTAAATTTATAACGTCCGACTTTGGCAAGGTCATATCTTCTCGGATCGAAGAACATTGCCATGATCAGGCTCTCTGCGCTCTCTACTGCAAGCGGCTCGCCCGGACGGATCTTCTTATACAGCTCAAGGAGACCTTCCTGATAGTTTGTGGAGGTATCCTTTGTAAAGCTGGCAAGGATCTTTGGCTCTTCACCAAACAGATCGATGATCTCAGCATTGGTTCCAATGCCCAGTGCACGGATCAGAACAGTGATCGGAACCTTTCTTGTTCTGTCTACACGTACATAAAATACATCATTTGAATCTGTCTCGTACTCCAGC